>Ga0210057_1006798_pt1 | contig 14128 bp, 15 predicted proteins | sample CryGeyCG2114_010_2_FD_183968 | JGI IMG/M metagenome (GOLD analysis project Ga0210057, IMG submission 183968) | Groundwater microbial communities from aquifer - Crystal Geyser CG10_big_fil_rev_8/21/14_0.10 (SPAdes) (version 2) | ecosystem: Environmental > Aquatic > Deep subsurface > Groundwater ... | reverse complement strand
AGCGACTAAATTGGCTGAAGATCCTGAGTTAACAAGTGAAACAAAATTAACGCCTAAATATTTTTTAAAATCGCTTTCAAACTGCTTTGCCCACCGTCCCTCTGTCCACCAACCATCTTTTGCCGCTTCAATCGCATTGTCAACTTCTTCATGATCAAAAACTTTGCCGGAGACAGGAATATAAGTCAGTCCTGGGATAAATTTCGACTTCATCATATTAAAATTAAAAAAATTTGTTTATAATTTTAAGATAATTTTTAGAAAAATCTTCCACAAATTGATTATCACTAATAAAATTGTTCAAATCGTATGACAATTTTTGAGGAGTAACTACTTTTTCTATTCTTTTTATTAATATTTTTTTTAATTGATTTTTATCTTTAATTCCGGCTGTTTTTTTTAACATTTTCCAATTCGGCTCTACTCCTTTTTGTAGAAACCAAAAAAGATCGTAAAAATCCCTTCCTTTAATGTCAATTTTATTTTCTTTATTTTTAGACTCTTTAAACCAAACTCGAAAAAGCAAAGCGTTGATTTTCCCTACCATTAAAGACGGCATATCATAACTATAGACAACAAAATTAAATCCATACTTTGAGACCGGAGTTAAAGTATATTCCGCTAAAGGACTAAGTTCGTTTGAAGTTTCGATTTTAACATAAAGTTTATTGCTTTCAGATTCATTGGCAAGACCTAAATTATTAAGAAAGGGAAATTTAAGATAAAGTCTAATAGTTGATTGTATTTTTGTTTCTAATTCGGAATAATATTTATTTTTAATCTCTTTTTTTAGATACTTGTCGAGCTCTTCAAGAATATTTTTACCCATTATTTTCTCATCATAATCAAAGTCTAGATCTTCGGATAATCTTGGAAGCCCATAACAAACTCTCAAACAAGACCCGCCTTTGAAAACTAAATTTTTCATTTTTTTTTGGTTATACAGCAAGGAAAGCACTAAATATTGAATATACTCTTTAAGATAATTTCTTATTAAAGATTTACTAATCCCCTGTAATTTTTTTTCTTGGATAATTGTTTTTAAAATTTGCTCAATCATAGTATTTTTTTTTGATTAAACCAATAACTTCTTGAGTCCTTTTATTTTTAATAATTCTTGCATATTTTTCTAAATCTTCGAATTCTTTTTTATTTAAATTTTCCCAATTGATTCTCAACTCTTCGACTGACTTTTCTGAAATTATAGAGTTTTTAAAAAATCTTAAATACAAATAATCTAAAACCGCTTTTGGTTTTTTGGCTACCATTATATCAGCCGAGTAAAATTTTGTGATTTCAAATCCAAAAAAGAGTCGGGGACTAAGAGAGTAATAATCAAACCTTCCTAATTTATTGTCAAACATTTTAGTTTTTCTTGTAGTAACACTGCTTACTCCATAAACTGCTTCTGTGAGAAGATTATATTTACTCATGACATATTCTCCAGAAATGTAAGATGGCTCATATATTTTGTTTGCTAAATACTCCAGATATAAATCTTTATTTTCTTCTTTATCAAAACGGGATTTCAAAATATATTTTCCTTTTTTCAAAGGAATAATTAATTCGTTTTTTGTCCAATACTTAATATTAAAATTCAATGCGTCTTCGTTTTTTTCCCATTGCCTTAACGACTCTTTAGTGAATAATAACAAGTTGTTTAAATAATCAAGATTGGCTTTTTTCATATGTTTCCAAATTGGTAGGTTTATTCTACTAAATCAGAAACAGATTGTCAACTGGTAGAAGTTTTGAGATTTATCGTTTTATCAACGATGTAAATCGGTCTGGCTTTTGTCTCTTCGACTATTACCTGAATGTATTTGCCAATGATGCTGATCGCTAATAGTTGTACTCCGCCAAAAAAGATAATTGAGACTAAGATAGTAACAGCTCCTTTAATTGGATTACCAAACACAAGAACGGTAAACAAATATCCAAAAATAAAAATAAAAGCAAATAAAACTAGTAAAAAACCCAGATAAACCATTAAGTCTAATATAAGATAAGAGAACCCAAAAAGACCTATCTCTGCATGTTTAAAATAATCAAAAATATTATATGAGCTTTTTCCTTTTTTTCTTTGTTGTCTATCGTATTCAATCTGGGTGGATTTAAATCCCACCCAAGTTCTTAATCCTCGAAAAAATCGATATTTTTCCGGCAAAGAATTTAAGGCCTTTAATACTTTTTTGTCAATTAACCCGAATCCGGTGGCATTAACGGGAACGTTGATGTTGGAGATTAGTTTAAATATTTGATAGAATGTTTTTCTAAAAAATCTGATTAAATAATCACCTTCATTTTTTCTGTATATGCCAACAATAATATCGTATCCTTCCTCCCATTTTTTAATAAATTTTGGTATCAACTCTGGCGGGTCCTGTAAATCACAGGGGATGCCTATAAAGGCGTCACCAGTTGCGTAGTTTAAACAAGCAGTATTGGAGGACTCTGGACCAAAATTTCTTGATAAAAAAATACCAACTACCTGTTTATCTTTTGAGGCAATTTTTTTAATTTTTTCCCGCGTAGCATCGCTGCTGCCATTATCAACGAAGATGAATTCAAAGTGGTATTTTTTAATCTTATCGGTAACTTTTTTCAATGCCTGATAAGCAGGAATGACGTTTTTTTCTTCATTGAAGCAGGGAATTCCTAATGATATTAACTTTTTTTGAGACATAATATACTCAATTTTATCATCATTTCCTTTTTAATCAACTCCGGCTGACCATTTGGGAGGCATGGGCTGTAGCGGATCAATCATCAGTTCGCAGACAATCGGTCCCTTGTGATTCATCACTTCTTTTACTTTATATAAATCTTTATCGCTGGCAATCTTTACATAAGGAAAACCCCAGGCTTTTATTAATTTTTCAAAATTAGGAAGACTTAAACCCGTGTTAGGACCTGAGGCATATTCTTTCTTGAAAAAGTTAAGATGGGTAACCCTAATTGAATAATAGCCGTTGTTATTGTAAATAAAAAGCTTTATCGGCAGTTTATGATAAAGAACCGTTTGCAATTCGTGAATATTGAACATTAGTGATCCGTCGCCCTCCATACAAATTACTGGTTTTTTCTTATCGGCGATGCAAGCTCCAATTGCCATAGGCAATCCTGAACCCATATGTCCCAAACCGGCGTTGGTAATAAATCTTTGACCTCTTTTAATTATTAAAGCCTGATGAGGAGTGAGACTGGCCGTACCATTGGCGGTGGCCACATGGTAACCATGCGTATGCTTGCTTAATTCTTTTAAAAATCTATAGACATTAAGATATTTTTTATCACCTTGTAAAGCATTAGGATTGATTGGTTTGACTTTTACCGGCCAACGGTTAAGTCTGATCTCTTGTTTAAATAATTCCTGCAAAAAGAATTTGGCATCGCAGTGAATTGGAAGATTAATACTAACTGTTTTTTTGTCCATTTCCGCCTCATCGATATCAACCATTATTTTATAAGCGCCTTTGGCAAAGTTCTTATAATTAAAAGAGGTCTGGGTCAGTTGTAATCTTTCGCCAATAACCAGAAGTAAATCGCAGTTGTCGATCGCCCAGTTGGCCGTCTCATTGCCCAGCATGCCTTGCCGACCTAAATAATAGGAATAATCATAAGTAACTAGATCATCGGCGGTAAAAAGAGCGGTCGCCACATTTATCTTTAATTTATTGATAAGCTGCCAGAGATTTTTTTCTCCACCCGAAAGCCTTATTCCATTCCCGACTAAAAGTAACGGTCTTTTAGCTTTTTGTAATTTTTCAATAATTAAATCTATTGGAATTTGCGCAGATTGAGCAACTGTTGGGGGAGTAAATGGTCTTAATTTTTGAGGGTTAACTTCTCCAGTCTTAGCATCAATCGGACCTTGGACATCAAGGGGAATTTCAACCCAAACTGGTCCAGGCCGGCCTGATTTAGCAAGATAAACTGCTTTTTCGAGGTGATAGCGAATATCTTCTTCTTTCTCAACTGTCACCGCATATTTAGTAATTGGTTTAACGATATCGACAACATTTAACTCTTGAAAACCAAGAGCTCTAAAGAGCGGTTTTCCGTTTTTTCGCGGAACAATATTATCCCTTTTTACCTGGCCGCTTATCACTAATATCGGTATGCTGTCCAGCCAGGCGCCGGCCACGCCGGTGACTGCATTAGTCCCACCCGGTCCTGACGTCACTAACGCTACTCCAATATCATTTTTAATCCGTGCATATCCTTCAGCCGCGATAGCAGCTGCCTGCTCATGATGGGTGCAGTAAACACCAAGTTTTGATCGTCTAAGAGAGTCAACCAGATGCATAATGCCACCACCAGAGACAAGAAAAATCGAATCGGTAATGCCTTCGATAAACTTTATGACGTAGTCGCTTAGTTTCATAAGTTATTAAAAATAATACATCTAAGACAGTAAATAATCAATTGTTTGATAAACGCTTCCGACCGGTGATTCTGAGGAACCAGGGAGAATAAATGGTGGTTTCCTGAAATCTTTTTTTTCAAAATAGCTATTGGTAAAAGTGTAGGGAAGTCTGCTTTCAATCAACAAGCCTCGATCATTATCTAAAGGCATGTTACCAAAGATCGCCACCTGTTCTTGAGTTAATTTTAAATCTTTCATTATCGTATGTAAGGCAAATAGTTTTGGATCAACATCAAAAGTATGAGTGATATGTAAAAATGTCTCGTCGCCTCGGCTGGCTAGATATTTTCCTTTTCCGAACTTTCCATCTAACGCTGCTTGCATCTTTTTTACCAACGGCCGCTGTTTTTCTGCCTCTAAACTAGGAAAGACGACAGTAACTTTAATCGGTTCAGTAAAACAGCGGCCGTTATACAGTTTAAAAACATCTACGTATTCTTGTGGTACATAACCTGTCCAGTCAGTTGTCATAAATTTTTTGAATGTTTTAATGCCTTTTGGTTGGAGATCGGCTTCTTTTATACCTGATGCTTCATATACCTTTTTCCAAACTGTAACTATCGCTTTTACTTCATCTAAAGTTAAACTATGATTATAAATTTCGCATCTTCCGATTGTGTCAAATCTAAACAAGGCTGTCCCGTTTCCAATTCCAATAAAAGTTGGAGTTGAGACTTTCTCTTGCCTATAAAAATTGTTCATTGAAGATAGCGATCTTAAAGCCGAGGCACCGCTCGCTGTAATAATCGCCGGATATTTATTTTTTCTGGCAATTTTTTTTAATAACTCTGCCACATCAACTTTTTTATATTTTGGATCATCACCACCTTTGACCGTCCCATCCTGATCCATAACAATAGCCAAAACAGTTTTTTTAGCTTCTCCTAGTAATATCTGTGTCTTTTCATCATTTTTTCTCATAATTTTATTATAATGCTACAATAGAAAATATGAATATCAAAGGAAAGCATTATCGAACTATCTGGCTTAAAGACAAATCCACGGTTCAGATAATTGATCAACGTTATCTACCATACCAATTTATTATCGAAGATTTAAGATCTGTTGACGAAGTAGTCACGGCTATCAAAGACATGCATGTCAGAGGAGCCGGTCTAGTTGGGGCGACAGCCGGATATGGGATGTATCTGGCTATTTTAATTGCCCCTAAAAAAAATTTTAACAGATATATAAAAAGGGCTTCAGAAAGATTAATTGCTACAAGACCAACTACTATTAATCTAAGTTTCGCCGTAGAAAAACAGCTAAGAAACCTAGAATTGGGAAAAACCTTGTTAGATAAAATAAAAATTACCCGGGAAACAGCCGCCAAGATTGCCGACGAAGACGCGCAGTCCTGTAGAAAAATAGGTGAACACGGTTTGAAAATCATTGAAAAAATAAGTAAAAGAAAAAGAGGAAAGACGGTTAATATTTTGACCCACTGTAATGCCGGCTGGCTGGCTTTTGTCGACTATGGCTCGGCTACGGCACCAATATATCTCGCCCATGATAAAGGAATTAAAGTTCATGTTTGGGTTGATGAGACGCGGCCAAGAAATCAAGGAGGCAAATTGACTGCTTGGGAGCTTCTAAATCATGGAGTTCCTCATACGGTAATTGCTGATAATGTCGGTGGCCATTTGATGCAACATGGCCTGGTTGATCTGGTAATAGTTGGTTCAGATAGAACGACTTATACTGGAGATGTCGCCAATAAAATTGGCACGTATCTGAAAGCTCTTGCGGCAAAAGATAATCATATTCCTTTCTATGTTGCCCTCCCATCATCAACCTTTGATTGGGAAATAAAAGATGGAATTAAACAGATTCCTATAGAAGAAAGGGGCTCTTATGAGGTTAAATATATAGAAGGATTATGCCAGAGTTCAGTTAAAGAAGTTCTTTTGACTCCGGAAAAAAGTCCTGCGGTAAATTACGCTTTTGATGTTACTCCTTCGAGGTTAGTAACCGGTTTAATTACCGATAGAGGAATTTGCAAAGCGAATAAGCAAAGTGTATTAAAACTTTATCCTGAGCATAAAAAACATGGATGAAAAAGGTTATGTTAAATTTAAATATCACTGGATAAAAGCAAAGCTTAATCTTAATATTAGACAACTTAATCATTGGAGAGCCAAACTATATCGATTAGGATTAATTGGTGCCAATACTGATGGTATTGGATTTGGCAATATTAGTCAAAGGATAAAAAAACAGGAATTTATCATAACCGGGTCGGGCACCGGAGGCTTACCATTACTTAACAAAAATCATTATACGATTTGTTCAAAATGCGATATAAAACACAATACTGTAATCTGTAGGGGTCCGATTATTGCTTCTTCCGAATCGATGACTCACAGCGCTATTTACAAATTTTTACCCGATATTAATGCTGTCATCCACGTCCATAATCGCCCTGGGTGGAAGAGGTTATTAAATAAAATCCCAACTGCCTCCGCAAGCGCTCAATACGGAACGCCTGAGTTAGCGTATGAAATTAAAAGACTATTAGAAAAAACCGATCTTAAAGAGAAGAAAATTTTTGTCACTGCCGGCCATATTGAAGGAATATTTAGTTTTGGAAGAGATATCCAAGAAGCTGGAGAAGTATTATTAAGAGCCCTTGAAATTTGACAAAAGAAAACAAGATGATAGAATAGAAATTATGAAAAAAAATCTTCATGAGATATTTAAGCCCTCTTCATCATCTGCTAAACCCTTATTCATCTTAGAGATGGCTAATAACCACATGGGCGATGTTAAACATGGTCTGAAGATAATAAAAGAATTTTACAATGTAACTAAAAATTTTGACTTTAACTTTGCTTTTAAATTCCAATATCGAGACATTACCGGCACCTTTATTCATCCAGATTATAAAAACCGGATGGATTTAAAATATGTCAAACGATTTTCCGAAACTAGACTGAGTCAAGCTGAATTTTTAACTCTGAAAAAAGAGGTCGAACGTTTGGGATACATCTCTATCTGCACCCCATTTGATGAACTATCAGTTGATTTGATTGAAAAACACCTCTATTCAATAATTAAAATTGGTAGCTGTTCGTTTACCGATTGGCCACTACTGGAGCGAGTTGTAAAAACTGACAAACCGATCATCGCCTCAACCGGTAGTGCTAGTCTTGAAAATATTGATAAAGTAGTTTCTTTTTTTTCAAACAGAAATAAAACTTTTGCCATTATGCACTGTGTTGGCGAGTATCCAACCAAAGAAGAAAATCTTCAGTTAAATCAAATTGCCTTTTTTAAAAATCGATATCCTAATGTAACCATAGGATTTTCCACTCATGAAGAACCGGATAATTTTTTGCCCGTTCAATTGGCAATCGCCCAAGGTGCTCAAATTTTTGAAAGGCATGTGTCAGTAAAATCAAAAGAATATGAAATCAATGCTTATTCATCGACTTCTGATCAAGTAGAAAATTGGCTAAAAGCAGCTGAAAGAGCTTTAAAAATCGGGGGAGTAGTAGGAAAGAGAGCTATCCATAGCGAAAAAGAAATGGCTGATATCAGACAGTTCCAAAGAGGAGCATTTGTAAAAGAATCGGTTAAGAAAGGTGAGTTAATCAATCTAAAAAATATTTTTTTTGCCTTTCCCAATCAACCTGGTCAGTTAGTGGCTAATGATATATCCAAATATAAATATTATTATGCCAAAAAACCGATTAAGAAAAATGGGGCGGTAATCGATGTAAAGATAATCGATGTTCGGGAAAAAGTCTATACCATCGTTAAGAAAATCGACAGACTTCTTAATAAAAGCGGCGTGATTCTTCCTAATAAAGTTGACTTAGAAATATCTCACCACTATGGAATTGATAAGTTTAATAAATATGGACTTTGTATGATTACTTGCGTAAATCGCGATTATTGTAAAAAGTTACTCGTTATGCTTCCTAACCAGTTTCATCCAACCCAATTTCATAAGAAAAAAGAGGAAACGTTTCATGTTCTATACGGAAAATTTATAGTGACATTGAACGGCAAAAAAACCATCTTTAAACCAGGTGATGTAATCACTATCAGACCCGGCGTTAAGCACAGCTTTACCACGGTGCAGGGTGGCATTCTTGAAGAAATTTCTTCCACTCATTTTATTGATGATTCTTTTTATACCGATAAAAAAATTATGATGAATAAAAATAGAAAAATTTTTGTTAGTCATTGGAGAAATGTAAAATAGCTTTCATGAAAATCTTAATCACCGGAGAATCCGGATTTATTGCTAAGAATTTATACGAACAATTAAATAATCAATACACCCTCTTAACTCTTGGTAGTCGAGAACTTAATCTTTTTAATTCCAAAAAAGTAATCAAATATATCAAGCGTAATAAATTTGATGTAATCATCCATACCGCAACATACGACGCGGCGCCAAAACATTCTACCAAAGACCCAGCAAAAGTATTGGAAAATAACTTAAAAATGTTTTTTAATATTGTTCGTGGTAAAGATTATTTTGGAAAAATGATTTATTTTGGTTCAGGGGCTGAGTTTAGCCGTGAACATTGGATACCAAAAATGAAAGAAGATTATTTTGATACTTATGTCCCGGTTGATCAATATGGTTATTCTAAATACATTATGACTAAATACACGCAGTTAAATAGCAATATATATAATCTTCGATTGTTTGGAGTATTTGGTAAATATGATGATTGGAGGACTCGTCTTATACCAAATGTTTGTTGCCGTGTCGTCTTAAATCAGCCTATTATCATTAATCAAAACAAATTTTTTGATTTCATTTATATTGATGACCTAATAAAAATTGTTAGATGGTTTATTGATAATAAATCTCGAAAGAATGTCTATAACATCTGTACAGGCAAAACTATCGATTTTAAAACTATCGCTGAAAAAGTCATAAAAATATCAGGTAAAAACTTGGACATAATTATTAAAACAAAAGGTTTTAGTAAAGAATACAGTGGCGATAATACATTGCTTTTGAAAGAAATTAAAGGTTTAAAGTTTAGTCCAATTAATCAATCAATCAAGGCTTTATATGATTGGTATAATTCCAATAAACATATAATTAATGTCAATCAATTATGATATCACTCCGCTATCAAAAATAAAACTTTGATAGCTACGTTAGGTATTTATATTAAAATTAACGATATAATTATTAATACCAAACGAAGCTGTCAATTTAATTAATCGTTGACAGCGAAGTGGTATGAATATCCATCAGGCGATTCAATTCTTGGATAAACAAATTCGAAAACCTTCTTTGGGACTGCCCGAAGAAGTTTTTCTTTTTGTTAGTCGGGTGACTCCGATGGTGAATGTTGATCTGTTAATCAAGGATGAAAAAAGGCGTACGCTTTTGTCATGGAGAGATGATCAATATGCGGGAACTGGTTGGCATCTCCCCGGAGGAATTTTACGATTCAAGGAAAGTTTAGAAACAAGAGTTATCAAGGTAGCCGAAAAAGAAATTGGTGTGGCAGTTAAATTTGATCCTGTTCCCATTACCATTAACCAAACCATCTGTCCTCATAACACGAGAGGTCATTTTATCTCGATATTATACCAATGCTTCCTTTCTGGTAAATTTATTCCAAATACAGGTTTAAAAAAGAAAACTATAGGTTATCTTCAATGGCACGATTCTTGCCCTATAAATTTAGTAAAAGTTCATAAAATATACAGTAGGTATATATAAATATGGTAATAAATAACTGTCGAGTCTGTGGTCATAAGTTTTTTGATAAACCACTACTACGATACGAGAATATGCCTCAGGCGGCTCAATTTTTGCCAGAGGCAAAGTCACTTCAAAAAGATTATGGAATTAGTCTGGAAGTTTGTCAATGTTCAGGCTGTGGATTGGTACAGTTAAATAATAGTCCTGTTTCTTATTATAAAGAGGTTGTCCGCGCCGCTTCAATTTCTCCGGAAATGAAAGCTTTTAGATTGAAACAGTTTACCGATTTTGTACAAAAATATTCACTTACTAGGAAAAAAATTATTGAAATAGGCTGCGGTCGGGGAGAGTATTTGTCTTTGATGCAGAGATGTGGTGCAGAAGCATATGGTCTGGAAATTTCTCAACAATCGGTTAATTTTTGTAAAAAAAATGGTCTAAAGGTTACCCAAGGATTTGTTCAAAGCGACACTGATAGATTAAAGGAGTCGCCGTTTGCCGCTTTTTTTATCTTGAATTTTTTGGAGCATCTGCCTGACCCGAATTCTACTCTTAGCGGCATCGGTAATAATTTATCAGATGAGGCGGTCGGACTGGTCGAAGTGCCAAACTTTGATATGATTTTACGAAAAAATCTTTTCTCTGAATTTATTGCTGATCATCTTTTTTATTTTACAAAAGATACCTTGGAAAAAACAGTTAGTCAAAATGGTTTTAATATTATCGAAAGTAGTGTCGTTTGGCACGACTATATAATTTCGGCTGTCGTCAAGAAAAGGAAAAAGTTTGATATGTCACATTTTTATAAATATCAGACAAAGATTAAAAAAGAGATAAAAGAATATATTAGTCGTTTTAAGAATAAGAAGGTAGCCGTATGGGGCGCCGGACATCAGGCGTTGACGATTATTTCTTTAAGTAATTTAGCCGGCAAAATAAAATATGTCATAGACTCGGCTCCATTTAAACAAGGTAAATATACTCCGGCGACCCATATCTCGATAGTTTCTCCCCAGATGTTTTATTCGGATTCGCTAGATGCTGTTATTGTCATGGCCGCCAGCTACTCCGATGAAATAGTAAAGATTATCCAAAAAAAATATGGTAGCATAAATATTGCCGTTCTTAGAGATCACGGATTAGAAATTATTAAAAATTAAATCATAAAGGAAACAAATATTATGGTAGATATGCAAAAAAAGATAAGGGCAGACGAAAATGCCAAAAGAAATAAGTTGAAAAAAGAAAAACCTTACGTCTATGAAAAAATTATGAAGTATGACGAAAAAGTCAAAAGAGGAGAAAGCATCGCCATTATTCAATTCCAATACGACTATACCTGTAATTTTAGATGTCAGCATTGTGATATTAGGGGCTTTCAAGGTAAAAAAAACCAAAGAGCTTTTACCCCGAAGGATGTTAGAGAGCTTTCACGTCAAGCCGATGCCATGGGCCTAGCTCAAATCGTCATTACCGGCGGCGAACCATTGGTTTTCCCTGATTTTGATGAGATTGTCGAAGCGATTGACCCGCAGAAATTCTGGATCGTGTCTGACACTAACGGTTGGTTTTTAGACGAAAAAAGGGCCAAGCATTTGAAAAAAATCGGCGTTGATAAAATTCAACTCAGTTTGGATAATCTTATCCCCAGTGAGCATGACGCGTTTAGGCGAAAAAATGGTTCTCATGCGAAAGCAATGAGGGCGATTGATGCCGCCCTTGACGCCGGACTACAAATTATTATTCAAACAGTGGTTTGGAAACAACGCGTCAAATCCCAAGAATTTATTGATTTTTTAGAATTTGGAAAAAAGAAAGGAATTGGAATTTTTATCACTTATGCCAAACCAGTTGGCGCTTGGGAGGGAAACTTTGATGTTTTGATCAATCGAGACGATATGGACTATATTCGTCAGCTTGAGAAAAAATATAATGTCTTCACTCATTTGACTCCTTCCTATGGCCTTAACCTGGGTTGCATCTCGGTTAAACGAATGTTTTCCATTACTAAATATGGTGATGTTATGCCTTGTCCTTACATTCATGTTTCCATTGGTAATTTTTTTAAGGAACCATTAAAAGACATTGTTGAAAGAGGATTGAGAATTAAATGGTTTGGAACAAATCAAGACACTTGTTTAATAGCTGAGGATAGAAAATTTATCAGCGAGGTAGAAGCCAAAAAAATATATGGCCATCCACCGCCTGTACCGTATACTAAAGTATTTACAAAAAAGGATTTTATTAAAACTCCCCGATTTTACCGTCGGGTTGATAGTTAATGACGCTCTATCGAGATGGATCTAAAAATTAAAATCAGAGAAATCCCGGACTGGCCGATTAAAGGCGTGAGCTTTAAAGATATAACGACTTTGTTACAGGATGGAAAAGTCTTTAAATATGTGATTGATGAAATGATCCGTCCGTACAAAGCGGCCAAAATCAACAAAGTGGTTGCCATCGATGCCCGTGGTTTTTTACTGGCTTCTCCTATTGCTTATAAACTTGGTTGTGGAGTAAGTTTAGTCAGGAAAAAAGGCAAGTTACCATATAAAACAATCGAGGAAAAATATATTAAGGAATACGGTCCGGATCTGTTGACAATCCATGAGGATACCATTAATAAAGGAGATAGAGTATTAATCGCCGATGATCTTTTAGCGACGGGCGGTACGATGGAAGCAACCGTTAAATTAGTAGAAAGATTGGGAGGAAAAATTGTCGGAATCAGTTTTATTATTGATTTACCGTTTTTGGGCGGAAGTAAGAAATTAAAAAAATATAAATTAAATTGGTTGGTAAGTTATGACCGTGAATAAAATAAAAATCGGTATTATCGGCGGTAGCGGTTTAGACGATCCAAAAATTTTCGTTAAACCAAAAGAGAAAGTAATTAAAACACCGTATGGTAAACCGTCAGATAAATTAGTAACAGGCATCATCGCTGGAAAACAAGTGGTTATTTTAGCCCGCCATGGTAAAAAACACAGTCTTCCTCCTCATCTTGTGTCTTATCGGGCTAATATCTGGGCCTTAAAATCAGCAGGCTGTAGCCATATTTTAGCCACCACTGTTTGCGGTTCGCTACGCGAAGAAATGAAACCGGGAGATTTAGTCTTTATCGATCAGTTTATTGATTTTACTAAACAAAGAAAGTCAACATTTTTTGAAGATAAAGTGGTTCATACACCGATGGCTCAACCGTTTGATTCCAAACTTCGGAGGATATTAATTAAAACCGCTCAAAAACTACGATTATCCTATCATCCTAGGGGAACGGTGGTAACGATCGAAGGTCCTCGTTTTTCTTCCCTAGCTGAATCGCATCTGTTTCAACAAATTAGAGCTGATATTATCAATATGTCAACTGTCCCTGAAGTAGTACTGGCTAATGAGCTTGGTATTCCCTATCAATCAATCGCTATGGTCACCGATTATGACTGTTGGAAAGAAGAAGAAGTTTCAGTCACCTACGAGCTTGTTATCGAGCGAATGAAAAAAAATGCCGACAAAGTAAAACGTCTGCTAGTGGAAACAATTATTAGTTTATAATAAATTTATGGCAATTAAAGTTTTAGTTGAAAAATTTAAAAAACATAAGTGTCCAGCCATTGAGTCTTGTCCTGTTGGCGCTTTGACCCAAAAAGACGAAAACAGCCCACCGGTTGTTGATGCGACTAAATGTATCGAATGTGAACTTTGTACGACTACCTGCCCTAATGGTGAATTCATTTTAGAAGAGTAGAGTCTGATTTTTATACCATTGAAAAATCCGTTTTATTGTTTGTGACATTGAATATACTGGTTTCCAACCAAGCGTTTTTTTTATCTTTGAATAATCAAGCGGACTATTCTTTCTATTGACAAACTTATTGTATTTATTCTATAATGTCATTAGTTAGTTATCAAAAATGATAACTATCTGATGAAATATGTCATTAACTAAGCTTATTACTTCTAAAAAAACCGTTTTCAGCGTTGAAGACTTGTCTAAAATTTTTAACATAAATAATCGC
>Ga0210057_1006797_pt1 | contig 14129 bp, 18 predicted proteins | sample CryGeyCG2114_010_2_FD_183968 | JGI IMG/M metagenome (GOLD analysis project Ga0210057, IMG submission 183968) | Groundwater microbial communities from aquifer - Crystal Geyser CG10_big_fil_rev_8/21/14_0.10 (SPAdes) (version 2) | ecosystem: Environmental > Aquatic > Deep subsurface > Groundwater ... | reverse complement strand
CCTTTAACTCTTGCTCCCGTTTCTTTCTGAAAATTTAATCCATCATTTGATATTGCCGACATTATTCCGCCCCCGGCTGCAAAATCTCCGGAGACATAATAAATTCTAATTCGGCCGTCTGAGAGTCTAATGGCTTCGGGAACCGAAGCCCAGCCCCCATCTCCGGTGTTTTCTGAATCAATTCTTAAACCCTCTTTTTGAAAATCCAAACCATCCGGAGAAATAGCCGAGAAAATCTTGTGAAGGGCTTCGCCCGGCCCGCCGGAACCGTTAGAACCCTTGTAATACATTCGAATTTTACCATCGGGTAATTCAACGATCGTAGGATCGCAAACAATTGATTCTTGGTTTCCGGATTGGAAAACCATGGCAATTCTGACTCCTGATTCTTTTTGGAAAGTCAAACCATCCGGAGAAACGGCTGAAAGAATCCCCCCTGCGCCGCAATAATATAATCTGTATCTTCCATCTTTTAGTTTATAAACATAAGGGACACTCCCGTCTGAGACCCGGGTGCCGGCATCTTCCTGCCAATTTAAATTTAATTCTTCTGCTTTCTCCGCAGAGGGCGGTATTTCTTCCCCCAACGGCGTTTCTTTTTCCTCCGATGGAAATTCTTTTTTAAAAATAAAAAATCCCCCTATTCCCAAACCGATTAAAATTATTAAAATAATTAAAATCTTTATGTTCATTCTCTGATTCTACCAAAAAATCGCCCCTTCGGCGATTATTTTTTCGTTTTTTCTGAAATCAAATCGTTGAGTATTTTCCTGACACGCTCAATGCTGTCCCAGTCGTATATGGAAATGGGAATCACGTTTTGATTTAATTTTTCAAGTTTATCGATTATCCCGGCGACCGCATCTTGCGGAACCGTATCGCTTTTGCTTATAAAAAGATATTCCGGTTTTTCCAAAAGCAGCTTATTATATGCCTCCAATTCGCCCCGCACGGTTTTATAATCCAAAACCGGATCTGCCGCGTCGGCGGCGATAAAATGAAACAGTATTTTCGTGCGCTCCACGTGCCGTAAAAATTTAATGCCAAGGCCTTTGCCCTTGGAAGCCCCCTCGATAAGCCCGGGGATGTCGGCAAGTATCAAATCATAATAAACCCCCAAATTTGGCTCCAGCGTCGTAAAAGGGTAATTGGCCACCTTGCTTCTGGCGTTTGTCAGCTCGTTCAGCAGACTTGTTTTGCCGACGTTGGGCAGCCCCACAAATCCGACATCCGCAATCAGTTTCAATTCCAGGTGCAGATCGAACGATTCGCCGATTTCCCCTTCTTCAAACTCCCTCGGAGTGGTATTGGTGGATGACCGGAAAAGATAATTTCCCTTTCCGCCCTTTCCGCCCCGGGCGACAAGCTCAAGCTGGCCTATTTTAGTCACCTCGACGTCTTCTCCCGTATTTAATTTATGCACCACGGTTCCGAGGGGAAGAGATAAAATCAGATCTTTTCCGTTGTGGCCGTCATGAAGCTGCGCCAGGCCGTCCCTTCCGTTTTCAGCACTGAATTCTTTTTTAAAACGGAATTTTCCCAGCGCGCTTAAATCGGAAATTCCTTTGATAAAAACGCTGCCGCCCCTTCCCCCGCTGCCGCCCGTGGGCCCCCGATTCATCTTTGTTTTATTAAACGCCACCGTTCCTTTCCCGCCGTGACCCGCCGTCACACTTATTTTTACATCATCAATAAGCATACCCGGTTAGTAGAAATTCGACTAATTATTAATTATTATCACTGCTCCGGCAGTGGTCGAATTTTCACTACCGGGCATAGTTTATTTTACCGATAAATTTATCTGCTTCCTCCCATCTTTCTCCTCCGGTACTTCATGCTGGAATAAACCAGCCGGGGTTTTGCAAATTGCATGGTCGGAAATTCGGGAAGCGCCGATACGTTCAATTTCTTTCGGATCAGCCATTCTATGGCGCGGATTTTCCCCTGTTCAGCCGGCGTCACAAAAGAAATGGCGTGGCCTTTCATGCCGGCCCTGGCGGTTCTGCCTATCCTATGGACGTAGTCTTCCGCCTGCGAAGGCAAATCATAATTTATAACCAATTCTATTCCGACTACGTCAATCCCCCGCGCCATGATGTCGGTTGCCACGAGCACGCGATATTCCCCGGTTTTAAAACCGTCCAAAGCGCTTTTTCTCTGCGGAAAGGTGCGGTTTGAATGTATTTCGGCCACCGAATAACCCATTTGGCTGATTGCCCGCGCGATACGATGGGCCCCGTATTTTGTTCTTACAAAGATAAGCGTGGGGCCCTGATACTGGACCAAAACCTTTTCGAGCAAACGCACTTTTGCATCTCTGGCTACAATAAAAATATCCTGGGAAACGCTGTCAACCGTCGTGCCGGTGGGAGCTATTTCGACGCGGATCGGAAACTTCATATTTGCCGACGCAATGCTCATGATTTCCGGAGAAATCGTGGCTGAAAAAAGCATTGTCTGGCGCTCTCTCGGGACCGATTTTAAAATTTCTTTTATCTGCGGCAAAAATCCCATGTCCAGCATGCGGTCAGCTTCGTCAAGAATCAGAATATTTACATTTTTAAGATTAACTGTTTTTTGATGCAAATGATCAATCAAGCGCCCGGGCGTTGCTATGATAATGTGCGGGTTTCTCCGGACAGACCCTATTTGGGGCCCGATGGGAACACCGCCGATCAAGACTGCGGTTCTGAGCCCGAGAGAATTGCCGACTTTGCGGAGTTCCGCATCGATTTGCATCGCCAGCTCCCTGGTCGGCAAAAGCACCAATCCCAAGCCCTTGGTGCTGGCCAAACGCTGGATCATCGGAATGCCGAAGGCAAGAGTCTTGCCCGTACCTGTCTGGGCGATGCCCACTATGTCCTTCCCCTGGATGGCAATGGGTATTGATTGGTGCTGGATGGGAGTCGGAGTCACATAACGGATCTTTTTCAAAATCTCAATAATCCCGGGAGCTATCCCGAGGCCGTAAAAATTTAAATTCTGCTGTTGGTTTGTATCACCCATAATTCTGATGATTATACCCTATATCCTACCAAAAAATCGCCCGGATGGCGATTTTTTCAGCCCCGACGTTTATCTGTTTTTTTTAAATATTTTAGTGGCGGAGATGGGTTTTCCGTCTTCATCCAAAACAAATTCTATTTTGACGATTTTTATGAGTTTTTTCTTTATTTTTTTGCGCTTTAGGTTTATTAATACGGCCCCGGGATAGGTTTCCGGAGAAACCACAATATAGTCAAAATCTTCTTTCAGGGTGGGACCGAATTTATCTTCTATCTTTACAATTTTTGGTTTAACCTTAAACTCCCTTCCGGCAAAATCTTCCAGTTCTTTTTTGCGGGGCTTGAAGTTTTTTACCTTTCTTTTCTTGATGTTTTCAGCCCAAATATTGGAAGTTAAACCGATGGTTACTTCGCCCAATGCAAAAGCTTTTCTTAAAAGCGCCTTGTGCCCATCATGGAGTATGTCGAAAGTTCCGCCCACAACGACTTTTTTCTTTTTTGCCATCGCCATTTTTTTATCCTATCAAAAAATCGCCCCTTCGGCGACCCTCGTTTTTTAAGTGTTTTTATTAAGCCAATCTAAATATTTTTTATTCACTCGACCCAGTGGAATTTCTACGATACACGGCGTATCGTAGCTGTGATTTTCTAAAATAAATTTTTCGATTTTTTTAAAATTCTGTTTCTTGGTTTTGATAATGGCTGCGAATTCTTTATCTCGGATGATTTTCTTTCTCCAATTATAAATCGAATCTATCGGAAAAATATTAATGCAAGCCGCCAGTTTATTCTTTATTAACCTCTCCCCTATTTCCTTTGCTTCTTTCATATTAGGAAAAGTTGAATAAATAAAAATCATAATTTCCTCACCTTCCGCCTAAATTCTTGTCCTGAGCCGCGTCGAAGGGTTGATTATTTTATAAATCCCACTTGTTCTTCTTTGCCAGTTCCCGTTTTTTCCGGAAGTTTTGTTTCAATCATACTAAACTTCTTTTCATAATCTGCAATTTGTTTTTCTAAAAGTAATAAAATCCGTTTTGCATGTTTCGACGATACGGAAAATCGGCGGGCTTGGTTACCAGAAAAAATAGTGAAAATAAATTGCTCCTCGTCGAAACCGATGGTTATATTTGTGGCCGCGTAAAGGTTAGGATCTAAATTAACTTGTATTGTTTTTTGTTCTTCCATAATTTTATTTCTCAAATTAATTATTCGACCTTGAATTTTTGCCGTTAATAACGACCAAGGCGTGAAAATCTTGGTATAATCGAAAATCTTTTCTTAAATTTTTTTCGAATAGTTTTTGCAAAAATGCATAAGATAAATCATCAGCCAGGCCTCGTTTTTTAACCAGACGCTGGGTATACTCATCGATGACAAAAACTGTTTTATCTAAGGCATAAAGTAAAATACTATCAGCTGTTTCCGACCCAATACCTTTTAATTTCAATAATTGCTCCCTCAACTCTTTAAGATCATCCTTTCTCATTTTCTCTAAATTACCGTAATTCTTAAGAATAGATTCAGCCAAATGAAAAAGATAATCGGCTTTGGTTTGATAAAATCCCGATGGTCTGATTAAAGGTGCTAACCTTTTCTCGCCCAATCGCAAAATACTTTTTAAAGAATTTATCTTTGCTTTCTTTAAATTATTTAAAGCTAATTCAACATTTTTCCAGTTTGTTCTTTGGGTCAAAATCGCGCCAATTATCACCTCTTCTCTTTCTCTTTCAATTTTCGGCCTTCTGCACCAAAGTTTCCATTGGCCTTCGGGCATGCCGTATTTCCTTTTAAGCTCTTTGTATAATTTTTCAAAAACATTCATTCTTAATTCGAGTTCATCTCCGGCCTAAATTTTGATTAATTTTTTCTATATTTGCCGTCGTAGCCGCCGAGATAAATATTAGTATGCTTTCCCTTTGTTTTTTCAACAGGAAACCTCTTTTTATTGTCTTTTATCGCCATTTCTATCGCCTTATCAATATCCAGATCACAGCTATTTGCCAATACTGCCAGAAACCAGTATATGTCGCCTATAGCATCTTTGACTTCTTCTTTGTTCGCTTTTAGAACTTTTTTAAGTATTTCTGGATTTTGTTCCCATTTTACTACATTACGCAATTCACCAACCTCCTCCACTATGCCCAATAAAATGTCTTTTGGATTATAGAACTGACTCCAGTTCCTATCATCGGTGAACTTTTTAATTTGTTTTTGATAAGAGTTCATATGTTCAATCTATTTTAATGATTATGTTTTTATCCTACCAAAAAATCGCCTTTTAGGCGACCTTGAGCTTAGCCCGGCTTAGCTCAGAACTTGGCTAAGCTAAGTTTTGGTTCTAGGTTAGGCCCTCTTGATATTCTTGCCCGTTTATTTTGGAAAATACGGGGTAAATTTTTTGGACTCTGCCGACTTGCCCATCTTTTAACCGCACTTTAATTCCGCGGTAATGAGAGGCAGAACTCGTCAAAATTTCCGCCACTATTCCGCGGGTAAGCTTTCCGGTTCCCTGGTCTGCTTTAAGCACAATTTCCACTTCCGAACCGATTTTTACATTTCCCCTCCTTTGCCCGTCCATAATTTTATCTTCTTTTCGGCTTGGCTTAGCCAAGTTTTGGTTAGCCTCTTAGATTTAATCTAATCTGCCAGGATGCCGGGCAAAAAACTGACGAGTATGCTGATCGCCAAAACAGAAGCTAAAATAAAGAAAATGGTCCCGGCAACATAGAAAAGATTTTTAGGTTCCATAATTTTAACTTCGGGTCAGAGATACTGAGCTTATCGAAGTACTAAATTTTGGTTAGTTTGCCAATTAAATATCTTCTAGTACTGGTTTATCTTCAATAAATTTTGAAGGCAATTTAAGTTTTTTGAAATAATCGCACATAGCAATACAGGCAAATTTTTCGGTTGAATAATGCGTCCCACCGAGAATATTAATTCTGTATTTTCGCGCATAATCATGCTCTTTTTGCGAATATTCATTTTTTACACTAATTCCCGTAATAAAAGTATTTGCTCCCGCCTTGGTTATTTCTTGAAGCATTTCAATACTATTTCCACCACCAGCAATAACCGCAACAATATTATCTTTTATTTCGTCGTCGCCATATTTGTAAAAACCTACTTTGTGACCCACAGTTCGCTCAAATTTTTCTTTAAGCTTATTAACTTTTTTACGTCTTGTTTTTCCCAAAACGCCGCATAAAGCACCGAAATACGGCGCGAATGGTTTTTCAGTTTTAATCCCTAATACTTTCGCCAAATTAGAACTGGTAGAATATTTTCCGAAGTTATCTAAGGGAACATGAAGATTATAAATAGATATCCTTCTTTTTCTGAATTTTTCCAATAAACTTCTGTCCATCTGTTGGAAGACTTTGGGTGTTTTTCTAATATCCCAAGTTTTCGGATGATGAATAAAAAGCATAATATCTGTTTCTTTTTTTGTTAAAATTTCTTTCATCACTTTCGGAGAAGGAAAAACCGCAGTATAAACCTTATTTATTTCCTGCGTAAAATCGCAAACAAGACCCATGGAGCGTTTTTTAAAATTATCGGTAAGAAAATCCTGAACGGGTTTCATCGCCCAATCATCACTTAAAGCAGGGGCAATAAAATCCTTTTCAAGTTTTAAGTACAGTTGAATTGCTTTCATAATTTTATTTAACTTCGGGCTAAATTTTGATTATTTATAGTTTTCCACAGGACCTTGCTTGACATAAAATCTTGTGTTATAGTGTAAGTGGCGCTTGGAGGGCCTTGGCCCTGTCACGGCTATTCCAAGCTGTACCCAAGTGCCATTAAAGAATGTCGCAACAGAGCGGCATTTTTTAATTTCTAATCATGTTCAGGGTCGCCACTATGTAAAATTCTTTTACTCGTCACTTTATCAATGCCCCAAAAAGGAATCACGCTCCAAAAATGCTTTTGCCCTCCCTGCACTTCTTTAATAATTACCTTAATTCTTATATTTTCCAATACTGCAATAAATTCGTAAAAACGAACTTCTTTTAAAATATGCTCCCAGCGGCTATTTGTTTTTTGCTCTTCAAATCTTTTTATCTCCCAAATACCTTGAACTGTATGAGAATTATTAAGCACTTCTGGAGCGAAACGCAAAAGCCTCAATCTCGCATATTGATCGTTGTTTGTTCGCGCCTGCCTATCGGACTTAAACTTCAAGTGCTTTAAACCTTTTACATTGAACGCAATCTTTTCTTTAAAATAAGGACAGAATACTTCCCGGATTGTCGCGTAAAACGCTTCTGCTTCAGTTTTTATCTTTTCAAAATCTTCTTGATTTTTAAAATTAAATTTCCCCATCTTTTCTATTTTTTATTTTTACCCTGAGCCGCGTCGAAAGATTGATCGTACTTCCTACTTGGCTTAGCCAAGTTGTTAATTATCTTCGGGCTAAATTTTGATTATTTTTGACTTGTCCAAAATGTTTTTTTGTTTTTTAACCATGCAATTACTGCTTTTTTTAACGTAATCGGAAAAATCTTCTTGCGGGCAAAGTCTTTTTTGTTGAAAAAGACAAAATCAATATGATCCTCCAGGCTTTTATCTTTCGCTCTTTCAACTAAAACATTGAAAACCAAATTAATCTCATGATGTTTTCCTCTATGTTCTCTGTGTTTTTCTTTATCTTCTCTATAAATATTTTCTATGACTCCAATAAAAGATAGGTTTTTTACTATGATATCTAATTCTTCTTTTAATTCACGAATAAGTGCGGCCTCCGCTGTTTCGCCAAACTCCATATGTCCACCCGGGAGAAAGTAGTATTTCTTTTCTTTATGCCAACAAACCAGAATTCTTCCTCCAGATTGAATCATCGCTCTAACACAGATTTCAATATTTTTCATAAACTTCGGGCTAAATTCCTGCCCCGTAGTGAACGCGAAGCGTTCTACTACTGGGGTTAATTATTTTTCAGTTTTGACAACAATTGACGACAGTCGTCAATGTCGTTACAGGTTAAGCACAATACCCTATTCAACTTCTTTGTGCTGTTCCGGATACCAAGCCGGAACGCACGGCACAAACATTGTCAGTGTCCCTTCCCAAAAGTATTTTTCTCCGGGCTCAATTAAAATCAAATCCCCCTTATTGAATTGCACTTCTTTTCCTTCAACCACTACCTTGCCACACCCCTCAACAATATAACTCAATTCCTTGCATTTTAAATTAACCACCCTTCCCTTATCAGGATACCTGCCTTTCAATTCTATAACCGCTCCATTAATATCCTTTTCTCCTAACGGATATTCGATAGCCGTGCAGGCGTCACTGTTTTTAAAAATCTCCGTTTGATTTTTATAAATAATTTTCATTACCTTATTCTACCAAAAAATCGCCTTTCTGGCGATTTAGCTTAGCCCGGCTTAGCTTAGAACTTGGCTAAGCTAAGTTTTGGTTCTAGGTTAGGCCTTCTTGATATTCTTGCCCGTTTATTTTGGAAAATACGGGGTAAATTTTTTGGACTCTGCCGACTTGTCCATCTTTTAACCGCACCTTAATTCCGCGGTAATGAGAGGCAGAACTCGTCAAAATTTCCGCCACTATTCCGCGGGCAAGCTTTCCGGTTCTCTGGTCTTTTTTAAGCACAATCTCCACTTCCGAACCGATTTTTACATTTTCCCTCCTTTTACCGTCCATAGTTTTATTTTATTCGCTCTCCGTCATGATAAATTGATTCAACGAAATCGCTGACTATTCGATAGTCGCGCTCTCCTTCCCTCTTCAAATATTCTCTCCACCTGGATTGATAGTAATAATCCGGGTTTTTTTCGCTTAATATTTGAATCATACCACTTCCCCAGCAATCACTGTAATCCAATCCCATTAACTCAATATAACGACCCTTTCCGGTTTTATCCACTGAAATTGTACGTTCCTCAATAATTTTATATTTTGTAACCATAGCACAGATGGCTAAATTTTGGTTATTTTTCACTCAATAACTTCACATTATTTCTATTGTATTATCTTATTTGCTGACTTGATGAATCTAAGGGGGTCAACGCTGGCTAAACTTGTTCCGTTATTTATCTTAACCGAAAAATGCAAATGGGAACCGAGGGAATAACCCGTATTCCCAACCGTAGCGATAACATCTCCTTTTTTTACCATATCCCCCAGAGAAACTTTAAATTCGTTTAAATGCAGATATAAAGAGTAAATTCCCAAACCGTGGTCGATTACAAGAGTATTGCCGTCGTTGGTTAAATTCTTTACAAAAACAACTCTCCCGTCATTTATGGCATAAACCGGCACTCCCATATCCGCATCGAGATCCGTTCCCAGATGCTGCAGCTTTATTTCTCCGCTTTTTCTGATGTTCCCAAAATTCCCGCTTATATCAATTTTATCCAAAGGATAAAAGAAAGATTTTGTAAAATAAGCAATCGGATTGTATGTGTTTAAAATTTGGGATAGTTCCTGGCCTTCTTTCCCGGCAATATTTTGTTCAACGCTCGTAGCAGTATATCCCTTTTCCTGCAGTTCTTTGGTGATTATAAGTCTGGTAGTTGGAAAAACCTTTCTATTTACGGTTATATATTTGTCCCAAATTTCTGGGTAAGTCCCTCTTATGGTCAATCGATAATTGCCCGTCGCTTTTTTAACGTTTATACCGCAGGCGGATATCCAAACCCCGTTTTCTTTCAAAAAACTCAATTTTACTCCTGCCAACGTTCCCCTCGGTTCTTTTTCGCTGGTTACTCTGACAAAAAGAGTATTACCCTGCTGCAAAACGTAAGAAGAAAGTTTCACCTTGAAATTGCTCGCCGCCGTCGTATTCCCGCCGAAAGATAATATTCCTATCCCGACAAAAATAGCAATAATAAATGAAAAAAAATCCTTCATTATTATTATCCTACCAAAAAATCGCCTTTTCGGCGATAAATGAATGGCGAACAATATACCTTGTCCGACATATGGATTAGAATCCTACCCTCCTCCCCTTGTTGGATATGTTTAGAACTTTTGAGTGAAGAAAGATAAAAGAAGAGTTAAACACCATATCTTGGGTTTTTAATAATTTCTAATTATTTTTTATCCTGAACCGGACATATCATTATATAATCACAAAACCTACACATATTATTAGGTTTCGGGATAAAATCTTTGTCGTTACTTATCGTATCTGCAATAGTAAGCAATTTCTTTTCTGTTTCTATCACTTTCTCTTTCGTTGAAGGATATCTTATAATTTTATTTTCTTCTAAATAATATAATAATTTTTCTTTAACAGGATTATTTAGCTTACATTTATTCAACAAAAGCTCGTATAAATTAAGCTGAAATTCATCGATGGCATCATCTTTAAATTTACCAGTTTTATAATCAATTAGCCTGATTTTTTTATCCACAAGGTCTATCCTATCAAACTTACCTCCGAGCTGTAATTCGTTGTTTATAATACACTTGGGGTATTCTTCGGTAGATATGGGTTCTACATCAAATAATTCGCTTTCTGTGAAATTTTTAAACATCTCTTGAGATTTTTTAACATAGAGAATAATATTATCTTTGGTTTCAAAAATCTTCTTGTTTTTATCAAAATCTTTAATAAATTTTTCCTTAAATAAATCCCTTAATTTTTGGAAATTTCTATCCTCCTTTTTCGTTCTCTTATACAAATCATTCAAACAAGCGTGAATTAGATTACCAAAAACCGTATAAATAGTATCTTTTCTATATTTTTCTCTTATACTTGTGTCTGTCTCACATTTATACTTAAAAGGACATTCTAGATAGGTATTAACTTTGCTTGGTGATAGGCTTAGCATTTTTTTTGCAAGTAGTCTTTAAGATAATTGGTAGCCCTACAATCTTCTTCATTGTATTTCAGTATTTTTGCAAGCATCTCTTTGTCTCCTTGAAGGAAATTTGAAAACCATTCTATTGAATTCGCTCCACCCGCATCTTCGGAACTCCATTTAAAACCTATAAATTTACAAATAGATTTGAGACCATAACTTGTTAATGGCCAGTCTGTGTAATCTGTGATAACTTTATATAAATTTACGGCATTTCTTTTAAGTATCTCAAATGGTTCTTCTGGTAATTTATATTTTTCTTGTAATTCCTTTAAAATTGATATCTCGTGAGAAGCATAATGATAAATAGGAATTCCGTCTAAGCCTTTCAAAAAATCCCAAACCTCATTTACCGCTCTTTCTTCGTCGCCAATGTCTTTAGCTAATATATATTTATAATCACCTTGTCCTTTTGAACGCTCTACTGTCCAAAAACCGAATAAATATGTGATATCCTGCGTAGGATCATCTTCTATATCAAAATAAATTTCTTTTTTACTGTCTAATAATCTTATAGCAGGGTTAATCTCTTCTCGCCCCTTTTTATAAACTGCAGCTCTTTTGTATAATCTTGAGAAACTTTTCTCGGCTATTCCTTTAAAATGTCCCCTACCTCTAATATCCGGAAGATCTGTTAACCATCTATCGAGGGGTAATTTTAATAAATCATCAATAGTTTTTAAGCCGTATTCCTGCAATATATATTTAATTTCGCCAACATAAAATATCAGTGATAAATCATTCTTATCTTTTGCCCATTTTTTACAATAATTTTTCCATTCGCAATTTTCGCATTTACCACCGATTACAGGTTGATATAACTCCTTTCCTTTATTTATTATTGATATATCATCAAGTATCTTTAAAAATTTATCGCCAGCAAGGTTTAAATCGTATTTAACTTCTTCCTTATCTTTATTGATAATCTTACCTTCGTTAGGAACAAAACCCTGCATTTTATCAAGTATCAGACTATAAAATTTTAACTGGAAAAGGTAATAGTCTTTGATTCTTCTGTCTCCAGAATCACTTTCTTCATATCCCCTCCCAGCCTTAATATCGACTGGGATATAATAATAATTTCCGAAATCAGAATTACCTTCAATTTTTTCAAGTAAATCTGGACGACCAGAAAAATCATCGTTCATTAACACGCCTTGATATATATAATCAATTCCTTTCTTCATCAACTGCAGGGTCTCTTTAAATGTTTCTTGATCGGCTGGACGATCTTTTTTTATTTCGGCGAAAGTCTTATCTTTTCTTTCCTTTATTGGCTCTATTACTTTTTCTTCGTGTTGAATTCCCCTTTCCCACAAAAGTTTAACAAAAGGAGATACTTTATCTTTTAGTTTTGGATCTCCAAATTTTTCTAAATATACCCTATATTTACACTGAATATAATTATAGAAATCGGTGGCCGTTATTTTCTTCATATTACTTTAACGATACCTACATATATTATTGATATTTAAGAAATCTAACATCATATTATGTTATTTTATCTGATAAGGCACGAAATTCACAATCCTTTTGCACGATAGTTTGGTTTACTTTAAGCGAGAATTCATTAATGCCCATTAATCGAATACCGTTGAGCGTTCGGACTCGCGATAATGCCACGTAACCCATACCGAGCTCAAATGCCTTAGATAAATCAATTTCAGCCACATCTAAGTTCATGCCCTGACTTTTATGAATTGTAACTGCCCAGGCTAAACGTAAAGGAAATTGCGCTATACTGGCAATAATTTCATCATTTTCTTCTATATTCCAACTTGTTGAGGACGCAATAATCCTATTACCTAACTTTGTTTCAACAACCGGGTAACCATTATCTTCAAAGTCAATAATCTTGCCAATCGTACCGTTTACGTAACCAGCGTCAAAATTATTTTTAACAAACATCACCACAGCGCCCACTTTCAACTTTAATTCTTCCGGAGCCATACAACTTTTCTTCAAAAAAATAACTAATTCCTTGGAACCGCGACTAGTCATATAATAAACTTTTTCTTCTCCTGGAATTCTAAACAGCTCATAATTGTTAATTGCGTCGACATCGACATTATGAGTATAAAGTTTTGTAGGCGTAATGGAACAGTCTATCGATTTGTAAAGTCTTTTCTTTAAGTAATCTAATTCTTCTTGCCCAGCCTCATTATTTCTAATTTTATTCAAAATTTCAACGAATTTGAAATCATTTTGTCTATATTGTTTTTCCAAATAACAAACTCTAATATCTGAATTTTGCCAAACCAAAGATTCGTAAGCAAATTTAGCCTTTCGCTCTCGATCAACCGGGGGTAATTGAAAAAAATCACCGCAAATAATTATTTGTAAACCTCCGAATGGTAAAGAATTTCCTCTGACTGCTTTACAAATTTTATCAACCAAGTCTAACCGATTGGCGTCCAACATTGATATCTCATCAATAATCAAAACTCTTGGTCTTTTTATTCTGTCGTTCAATTTTTCATTCTTAATCAGTTTTTTAATCGCTTTCTCATCCATCTCTTGTTTCATACCCATACCAGACCACGAATGTATTGTTCTTCCCCCTATATGCGTAGCAGCAATTCCAGTAGAGGCGGTTATCCCTACCCAAATCTTTTTCTTTTTTAAATAAGAAATAAATTTATTCAATAAAAAAGTTTTACCGGTCCCTGCAGAACCAGTAAGGAATACGTTACATCCTGACTTTAGAATTTTAAGGGCTTGCGATTGGGTCATAGCTTATTTATATTTTCCCTCAACTTCGGGCTAAATTTTGATTAGTTTCCTACTTCAATTTGAGTTGGAGTTTCTAAAATGATTTCTGGTTTCCCTTTATATTCTTTTACCTCTCCCATAATTCTGACGGTTTTGTTTAAATAATAATCTTCTGGGTTCTGGACAAATTTATACAAATTCGAACTGAAAATTACACCGGTAAAACAGTGATTGGGATAAGCCTTTTCAAAATTCAAAAATACGGTATTGGTTTTTGAACGATAAGCGTCGGCAACTTTTCCTTCAACAATCAACTCTCTGCCGAAATATTTTCCGGCTTCGCAAGCTAAAACTACGTCAAACCCCAATTTCTCCGTAGTTAATTTTTCCCATTGTAATTGCTCTTTTTCGGTTTTGTCCGCCGAAGCCGCAGCGGAGGCTGACCATTTGCAACCAACCTTGCCGTCCATCGCCTCTTTTTCAGCCTGAATAATTTCATTTTGGTATTTCACGTCGGGCGGATAAAATCTGGCTATGGCTAAACCCTCTTTTACCAATTGAAGACTGATATTTTCATCAT
>Ga0210057_1006796_pt1 | contig 14131 bp, 11 predicted proteins | sample CryGeyCG2114_010_2_FD_183968 | JGI IMG/M metagenome (GOLD analysis project Ga0210057, IMG submission 183968) | Groundwater microbial communities from aquifer - Crystal Geyser CG10_big_fil_rev_8/21/14_0.10 (SPAdes) (version 2) | ecosystem: Environmental > Aquatic > Deep subsurface > Groundwater ... | reverse complement strand
GCAATAAAAATCATTTTCATTTTTCCGTTTTCTCCTTCTGCTTCTATTACTGTTGCCTTGAATTTTTTTGCTTTCATTGCTTCAATCATTCCCAAAGCATTTTTTCTTGTGATAATCTGGATTAAAACTGTCCCTAAAGAAAGTTTTTCTTCCAGAATAATCCCGACAAAAGTTCCTGTGGAAAACCCTCCTGCATAAAATAAGAATAAAATTGGGTTGTTTAAGTTTGCCATTAACTGGGATATTGCAAAAAGCCAGATTAAGATTTCAAAGAACCCTATTATTGGCGCATAATATTTGAAACCCCTTGAAATAAAAATAAGCCTTATTGTTCCTAAACTTACATCAATTATTCTTGCAGTGAAAATAAATAAAGGCAGCAGCAGCCAGACAAAAAAATCCGAGTTAAAAAAGAAATAATTCCTATAATCCACTTGAACAATCAAGGTATTATATAAAATTCATTGCATTAATTTAAATATTGTTTCAGATTTTATTTTTTGTTGGGTGTTACAGGATAACCTCTTTCAATCAGCTTTTCATTAATCATTTCTGTGATAACTTCAGCTACTTCTTCTCTGGTTGCTTTCATTTTTTGAGCTTCAAGGTTTTTGATTATTGTTCTTATTTTTCTTCCAGGGTATTTTATCACAATTCTTCTTATTGCTATTTTAATGGGATCTAATTTTGTTTGGGGCCATATCCTGTTTTCTATTTCAGCAATGTTTTGTCTTGTTATCCTAAATGCAATCGGAACCCCGCCTAAATTAATTATTACTGTGTCGCCTTTTCCTTTTTTCTCAAAAATTCTCGTGCTTTTTTTTGTTCTTCTTGATGAAGCAGTGACCGTGTCAAGCCGCTTTTTGCTTCTGGATTCAATACCAGCAAGTTTTGTTCTTTGTACTTCTATAAAAGAATTGTACTTTTGCAGGGCATCGCTGTCTGTCAGGTTTGTTTCAGTTGCTTTTTTCATAATTCTTTGGCCTATCCTTTTATTTTTATTCTGTTTTTCTTGGTTTATTTTTTTTGCTTGTTTTTGTTCATTCCTTCCTTTTTCTCTTAATGCCTGTTTTGTTTTTATTCTTGCCAGCATTATTTTGTATATTCCCCTAAGCGTTTCTGTGGGAACTTTATCTATGTTCCCCCAAACAATTCTTTTTGTGGTAAATGCTCTTTTTGGTCTGCTAAAATAACCTTTTGTACTAAGGTTTTCTATTTGTTCTCTTCTGTTTATTCTGTCACTCTGTCTCTGTCTTATTTTAGTTTTTATTGGTTTTTTCATTTTTTCACTTTTTTTAATTAAATATTTTTTATTTTTATTATTTTAATTTTTGTTCCAATATTCTGAGGTTTTGTTGGTCAACTTTAAAAGCAATATTCATCCCACCAATATTAATTACAACTGTGTCAAGTCTTCCTTTTGAAGCATCTATTAATCTGTTCACTGTCATTAAATGATTTTGTAGTCCATCTCTTGTTTTCCCGTGTTTTTCTTCTGCTCTTCCTACTACTTCACTTATTTCCATATAAGGTTTTTTTTCATGTCTTCCTGGGCTTTGTTTCATCATTTTGTTTATTCTTTTTCCTGCGCTTTGTTTGACTTCTAAAAATTCTCTGTCTGTTCTTCTTATTTGCCCTTCAATTTTTTCTTTTGTATCCCTTAATCTTTTTGCTGTTTTAATTTTAGCTTTCATTTTTCCATGAACTAATACAATATTTTTTCCTTTTAATCCTTTTACATTTCCTAAAATTACTTGTTTTTTAACTGGTTTTTTTTTGACTTGTATTCTGCTAACCGGAATTCTTTGCAATCTTCCATCAAGTACTTCTGCCTGAATTCTTCTAATTTTTAATTTAGGCATATTAATTCTTTTCCAATTAAATTAGGTCAGAAGAACTAAAAAAACTTTGTTTTTCCCTGTTTTATGCATAAATTTATTTGGTTTTACACTGTATTTTTTTTATGCCAAAATTTAATGCAAGAAAACTCCTGAAAAAAACCAATTCAGTCCGTGTAAGAATTAAAAAGAAATTTCCTGATTATGTTTCAGCAAAGGCTTCAAGGACTGAGCATTCAATTGAAATGGCTAAATTTGCCAGAATAAAAAAGTCAGATGTGGTTTTGGATCCTTTTGGCGGGGCAGGGTTTAGTTCATTGGTTTTGGGTTATTCAAAGCCGGCTGAACTTATAGTGCAGGATTTTCTTTATTCAGATAAGACGCAGCCGTCCCCGAATGATCTTGAAAAAATCTGGGGGAAATCAGCGCATTCAAAGAAAAAGAGAACAAAAGCTGTTGCTGTTGCAGCCAATGCAAAACAAATTCCTTTAAAGGATTCTTCAGTGGATAAAATTGTAACCTGCCCTCCTTATAATTATAAATTCAGGAATCGCATTAAAGCAGAATCTGTTTTGGAATCTGTAATGCCTGAATTAAGAAGAGTTCTCAAAAACCATGGACTGCTTGTCATTAAAGTTCCGTCTTTTTGGCGGTTAAATTTTATGCCTTTTCATTCATTTAAATTAATTGAACAAAAAACACTGAGCGAAAAACACAGGCTAGCTGTTTTTGAATTAAAAAAAAATTCATAGAATTTCTGTGTCGCTGTTTTCAAATTTTTTGAGTCTTTCTTTTAATGGAATTTCTTCTTTTTTTAGTGTAACTGACTGGAATGCGTTTTTTTGGTAATTTGTATTAGAACCAGAATTCTGAAAAGAACTTTTGGGAAAAACTGATTCATTTGGTTTTTGTATTTCTTGTTGTGAAACTGGATTAAAAACAGAGGTTTCAGATAAAGGGCTTTTTTTTCTTGCGGCAATAGAATTAATTACATCAATTGAGTCTTCTTTCATTTCTCCAACAAAACTGCATTTTTTGCATTTTAATGTTTCTTCAAAACACTGTAATTGAATTGAACCGCATTCAGGACAATATTTCATTTTCATTTTTTTTCACAAAGAAAAACAATCTAATACTATTACTTTTTTTTTCTATTTAAAGTTAATCTTTTTTTTGGATTAAATCGCCTAAACCAAACCTTTTTGATTTCTTTTCTTCATATACTTCTTCTGCTTCTTCATTTGCAAAATCTCTTAGGGATTCTTTTCCGTGTTCTTCTAATGCTTCTTCAACAAATATTGTGTCTCCTGTTTTGCCTGTTCTTTTTTTGTATGCCTGAAACAATCCAAGCAGGATTATGAACACAAAAAGAAAAACCACTCCTTTCCATGCGTGTGTAGTTGAAAAACTATAAAGTCCTGTAATTAAAGTATTTTCTTTTAATTCCTGTTTGCTGCCTGAATCAATTGTTTCGTTCGTGTCTTCTAAATTGTTTTCTGTTTCTTTTATTTCTTCTGCTTTTTCTTTTAATGCATTTAATTCATTTAATGTTTCTTCTAATGAATTAATTTCCTGTTCTATTGATTCAGCTTTTTCTTTTAAGTTCTGTTCAGTTGAATTTTTTAGTTCTTCTAATTTTGTTCTGTCTTCGTTTATTTTGGTTATTATGTCTTTCATTAACAAATCCATTTCCTGTGAAAAACTTTCCGGCAGTTCATTCATTGCAGTTATTGTATCCACTGCTTGTACTTCAAATTCGTTTTCTTCAATTAAGTTTCCTTGATTAAATGTTTTTGTTTTGATTTTATGTTGTCCTTCGTTTATTCCAAAATAAGAAATATAAAGCGTCAATCCAGTATTGTCTTCTGGTTTTTTGTCAAAAACAAATGCTTTTAGCACAAAATCTTCTTGTATTATGGGCTGTTTGTCATTGAATGCAGTCACAATCAATAATTCATCAAAATATATTTCTGTTTTTGTGAATGAATTGCTTGGATTTAATTCAATGCTATAACTCCAGTTAATGTTTGCCGGAATTTCTTTTGGTGCATTAATTGTTGTTGCCGAAACACAGCTTAACAACATAACCAATAACAGCATTGTTTCTTTCTTCATTTTTTCACTGTAAAATTAATGCTTTTCTGCTTATTAATAGTTTTCGTTTAGCTTCCTTTATTTAAATTTTTGTTTTCCTTTTTTTATGATGAATGCCTTGATTTCGTTTGTCGGTTCGGCTGAAACAACTAAGTTAGCTGAAATAGTAAAAGAAGAACTGGAGAAAAAGAATTATTCTGTTCAGTTAACTGAAGTAATCAAACAAAAAAAACAGCCAAAAAAAATTAAGTCAGTTAAATTAAAATCAGGCATAACTGACTGGAAACCCTTTGATTTAGTTTTGTTGGGTTTTCCTGTAATTGGATTTTCTTCTTCTCATTTAATGAATGATTATTTAAGACAGTGCACTAATGTTTCAGGAAAAAAAGCAGCTATTTTTATTGGCTGTATCGGCTTGCACGGAAATGCTTTAAAGAAAGCTTCTGGAATACTTACTTTTCACGGAGCAAAAGTATTGGATTCAATTATTGTTTCTTCTTTTCTTGGGTTGAATGAAAAAAAAATAAGTGAAGTAAAAGATTTTGTTGGAAAACTACAGATTTAAACATATGTTTCTTTTACCTTTAGCTTTTGTTTTCTTAAGCAAAAGAAAAACCAATTAGTGATTAACAACCGTTTTTAAATCTTTTTTAACTCTTTTTTGTATTAAGGGCCTGTAGCCTAGTGGATAAGGCATCAGCCTTCTAACAACTGCCCTTTTTCTTTTTTCCGAAAAAGAAAAAGTTCAAGTTGCCCAAAAAGAAAAAAGGATTTTGAAATTCAACTGTAATTTTTTTCTTTTCTTTCTTTTCCAAAATAAAGAAATGGGGTGGAAGTAAGCTGAGGATCGGGGGTTCGAATCCTCCCAGGCCCGTAACGGTTTCGTCCGTTAGCACCGAGGCACGACTTCGTTTTGCTCAGTCCTGCTGTCATAATCAATTTCTTTTAACCAGCTCTGTAGAAATCCTTTATAAACCTGAATTTAGTGTTTCATAAAATGTTTTTATTTGCCAATTGACTGCATTTTAAAAATTCAATTCAGAGGATTTCTACACCGCACTTTTAACCGAAAGTATAATATATTTGTTTGAACTTGTTTAGATTCATGTTTGAGTTTTTGTTTTCTTTGCTGGTTGTGCTTTTTTTATTTGTTGCGTTTTACAGGGATTTACGCTGGAGCAAAATCAAAAACATGAGAAAAGACACTTTGATTATTTTAATTGTTTTAATTATTGCTTTTTTTGTAATAACTGTAGTTCTTACAAATGTAAATTAAGGGGTTAATTAATGCAGAAAGAATTTGATTCATTAACAATAATTATTCCTTGTTTTAATGAACAAGATAATCTGATTGAATGCGTTAAAAGAATTCCTACCCTGCCTTATGAAACAGAAATAATTGCAGTTGATGATGGTTCAAGAGACAACACTTTGAATGAAATGAAAAAAATTAACAGAAAAAATTTTAGTTTTTATTCTTATGAAAAAAACAAAGGAAAAGGTTATGCACTCCGTCATGCATTACAAAAATCAAAAAACGATGTTGTAATAATTCAGGATTGTGACATGGCTACAATGCCGGAAGAAATCCAAAAAGTAATAAAACCGATTTTTGAAGATAAAGCAGATTTTGTTAATACTTCAAGATTAAATAATTCAATGGAAAAAAATGCAATGACTTTCCTGCGTGTAATTGGAAACAACTATTTTGCTTTGTTGGTTTCTTTGTTAACAGGTTTTAAGTTCTCTGATGCATTAAGTGGTTTTAAGGCATTCAAAAGAAAGGATTTTGTTAATCAAATTAAGGAAAATGGATGGATGGATTTTGAATTAATTTTTTTAGCAAAGAAAAAAAAATTAAGGGTTGTTGAGATTCCAATTCAATACAAAAAAAGAACTGCAGGAAAATCCAAAATGAATGATTTTATTGATTTTATTAAAATGAACTTCATGTTATTGAAATGTTTTTTCAGCAGAATTGATTAACTTATTTAATTCATTTAAATCGTTTTTGTTTTCAATCAAATATTTTGTTTCATTTATTCCCTGAATTATTGCCTGTTTTTCCTCTTCGCTTCTTTCATTAAAAAACCTTGAAATATTTTCTAATTTTTTTTCTTTGTGCATATACCATAAATTATTAACTGTTGTAATTGATAAACCTTTTCCGACTCCGATAAAAAAACTTTTTTTGAATTCACTAACCTGGTTTTCAATTAATCCAAACCTTTCCCTGTTTACATCTGTATTAATAAAAAGCAGTTCCTTAATACTGTTTATTCCTATTCCTTGAATAAAGTCTGTTTTATATTCTGCCGGAATATTATCATAATTCTGAATTAAATTATTTTCATTCACGCTTTGCATCCCAATTCCTTTAAATGCATCTTTTTTGTATTTTTCCGGTACTAAATCAATTAATTCAATTGCTTTTTGTGTGCTGTTGTATTCTTTTTGTGAACGTAATGCAAGAATGTTGCCAAGCTCTTCAAAATAAAACGCCTTGAATTCTTCTGGAATTAATTCAATTAATTCAATTGTTTTATTGACGTTTTTTTCATCTGATTTTTCTGTGTTTAATTTTGCTGTTTTAATAATTAATCCTTGTTTCATGTTATAAAAAACAAAAAGCTGGTATTTGGAATCAATTGTGTCTGCTGCTTCAATCATTTTTTTTGGGTTTTCTCCTAATCTCATTTTTAAATCCCAATACTTTCCAAGTATTGTGTAACTAAATCCTTTTTCGTTTAATGCATTTGTTTCTTGTGTTTCATAAAATTGAGTATTTCCTATTAACCAGAAAATTAATACAAAAAACACAAAACCAAAAAAAAACATTTTTTTGTATTGATTGAAATTTATTCTGTTTATTGCTAATGCTACTGTAATAAATGCAAATGGATATAAGGGAGTAATATATCTCCACCAGATAAACGGATTCCCAATTACCAGATTGCTTAAGCTGAACAAAACCAGAAAAACAACAAAATAAATCAGGATAAAAGTTTCTTTTGAAGGTTTTTTTAACTGATTTTTGATTAATGATTTGATGTTCTGGAAATAAAGCAATACAACAGAAAAAAAGAACAGAATATAATAATAAAAATAATTCAATATCATGTCTTTAAAATAAAGTGATTCAGGAAATTTCAGCAGAATGGTTTCAAAAAATTTTTTTATTATCCCTAAAAGCATTTCAATTCCTATTTCATGCCCTGACCTAAATCCTTTTCCCATAAACAAAATGCTGATTCCTGCCCAGTTATTAAGTAATTGGTAATAAATCCATGGGCTTAATCCAATTAATCCCCCTGCAATAAAAACCAGAAAACTTTTTTTTAAAAAGAATTTTTTGTCAAACAAAAACCATGTTATAATCATTGCTATTGTTGCAAAAATTGTTAAATACACAAAATAAAAGCTAAACCCGCAGATTATTCCTAATGAAAGAAAGTATTTGTTTTGTTTTTTGTTTTCAAAAAATATTTCATAGAAAATGAATAAAGCCATCAATGTAAGCAGAACTGATTCGTGGAAGAATCCAAAGTTTAGAAATGAATAAATTGTCCATAAAGGCGGGCAGAAAATGAACAAAAAGCAGGAAATCAATGTGGTTTCTCTGTTAAAGAATCTGTCGCAGAATTTAAACAATAAAAAAAGCATTAAAGTAAAAATCAGTAATGGCGCCAGTTTTAATGCAAATAAATTTTCCCCTAATAGAATAAAAAAAGGGATTGTAATTATTGAGGAAATCAAGCTTCCCCCACTGTATGAATCCCCTTGGTAATCAATCAAGTTAAGTTTTGGTTCATCAATTATTTCTCTTGCAATGCTTCCCCTTACTAATTCTTCTGGTTCAAGTGTCTGGTGAATTCCGGTAAACAAAACCGGCACTCTTATCAGCAAAAACAGCAATAAAATAATCAGGATTAACTGGCTTGTTTTTTGTTTGTTAAACATCAAGTCATTTAGTTTATTCCAGATTTTGTTTTTCATTTAACTATTTAAGTTTTTTTTATTATTAAATTAACTGTAGGGACAATAATCTGTTTTATTAACTTTTTTGCATTAATTTATTTGGTTTAAATGAATTTAAAGGAGAATATTTCGGCTGAATTGTTAAATGTTTTAGGGAAAGAGTTTTCAGCAGAAGAAGTCTCTGATTTGATTGAAGTTCCTCCTTCAAAAGAGTTAGGTGATTATTCTTTTCCCTGCTTTAAATTAGCCGCCAGATTAAAGAAAAACCCAAATCAGATTGCTTCAGAACTAAAACAAAAACTTGAATTAAAAAAATTCCTTTTTGTTGAAAGGATTGAATGCAAAGGACCTTATCTGAATGTTTTTCTGAATTACTCTTTTTTGGCAGAAAAATTAATTCCTGAAATAATTAAAAAAGGAAAAAAATTTGGTTTTAATGAGCCAGCCAAAAAAAAGAAAGTAATGATTGAGTATTCTTCTCCTAATACCAATAAGCCATTGCATATCGGCCATTTAAGAAATGATTCGATTGGAATGAGTTTAAGCAATATTTTTTTTGCTAATGGTTTTTTTCCGGTTAAAGCAATTTTAATCAACGACCGCGGAGTCCATATTTCCAAATCAATGCTTGCTTATCAAAAATTCGGAAAAGAAAAACTTCCTGATAAAAAAACAGATCATTTTGTCGGTGATTATTATGTTTTATTTAACCAGAAAGCAAAAGACAACTCTGAATTAGAAAAAGAAGCATTGGAACTGCTTGCTAAATGGGAAGCTAAAGATAAAAAAACTCTTGCTTTGTGGAAAAAAATGAATTCATGGAGCATTAAAGGTTTGTTTCAGACTTATAAAAAATTTGGTTCTGAATTTGATGTGATTTACAAAGAATCAGATTATTTTGATAAAGGAAAAAAAGTAATTGATTCTGGTTTAAACAAAAAAGTTTTTGTAAAAGACGAAGAAGAAAATATTATTGTTGATTTAAGTAAATTTGATTTAGGAAAAAAAGTTGTTTTAAGAAATGACGGGACTTCGATTTATTTCACTAATGACTTGATTCTTTCAGTGGAAAAATTTAGCCAGTTTAATCTGGAAAAAAACATATGGGTTGTTGGTTCAGAGCAAAACTTTTATTTCCAGCAGTTATTCAAAACACTGGAATTATTGGGTTTTGATTGGGTGAATAAATGCCTGCATTACAGTTATGGCATGGTTTATCTGCCTGAAGGAAAAATGAAGTCAAGGGAAGGAAAAGTAGTTGATGCAGATGACTTAATTCAGGAATTAATTGAATTATCAAAAAAGGAATTAAAGAAAAGGAATCCAAAACTTTCAGAAAAAGAATTAAATAAAAGGGCAGAAATAATAGGCATTGGAGCCATAAAATTCTTTTTATTAAGAACTGATGCAGCCAAAGACATTTATTTTAATCCAAGTGAAAGCATTTCTTTTGAAGGGGAAACTTCTGTTTTTATTCAGTATTCTTTTGCAAGATGCAATAGCATTCTGAAAAAAACAAAGCAGCCAAAAAAGTTTTCTTTTAAAGAATTAACAGAAGAAGAAAAAAACCTGATTTCAGGCCTTTCTTTGTTCCCTGAAAAAGTTTTTTCTTCTTATAAGTTTTTGTCTCCTCATATTTTATGCCATTATTTGCTTGAATTAACTTCCAGTTTTAATAGTTTTTACCAGAAATGCAGTGTATTAAATGAAAAAAAGAGTTTAATGGATTCAAGAATTGCTTTGGTTAAAAGCACTTCGGTTGTTTTGGAAAATGGATTAAATTTGCTTGGAATAAAGATTTTGGATGAAATGTAAAAGGTTTTTTTTATGGCTGTAAAGAAATTGAATTATAATGAAATGCTTGAAAAGCTGCTGGGTAATTATTATGAATACAACAAGCAGGAAGCAGGTTTAATCGGAAAAGCATTAAGCATTTCAAGAAAAAGAACTATTATTAAAAAAACCTTTAAGCTGCTTAACAAAGAATATAATGAAGAGTTTGGAGCTGAATTAATCACTAAAGCATTCTGGTATGCAAAAAAAAAGCATGCTAAACAAAAAAGGTTTTCAGGTGAACCCTATTTTGTTCATCCTTATTATACTGCTTTGTATTTGACTGAACTTAAGATGGATGCCCCTTCAATTGCTGCAGGATTCCTGCATGATGTTGTCGAAGACACTGAAACAGAATTAAGTGAAATAAAAGATAATTTTGGGAAAGAAGTTGCTGAATTGGTTAATTCTTTGACTAAGTTAAAGCATATTGTGGCAATGAGCAGAAAAAAAGAACATAATATTTCGTTTCAGAATTTATTGTTTTCAACAACAAAAGATGTTCGTGTAATTATAATAAAACTTGCTGACAAGCACCATAATGTCCGGACATTAAATTTTTTGCCTGAAGAAAAACAGGTCAGGATTGCAACAAATGTTCTTGAATTTTATGTTCCTCTTGCAAAAAAGCTTGGCATGCATGAATTAAGGGATTCTTTTGAACAGGCATGCTTTAAAATAGTCAAACCAAAAATTTATTCTAAAATAAAGAAGAAAGCAAAAGACAGGGCAAAGAAAAAAGAAATTGAAATGAATTTAATGATAAAAAAACTTGAGTCAGAACTAAAAAAAGCGGATTTAAATGTTTCTTTCAGCAAGTACAAGAGAACCATATATACAATTTTCAAAAAAATGACCCAGAACCTTAAATCTTTTAATGAAGTGCAGGATTGTGTTGTTTTGATTGCTTTGGCTGAAAACAGGGAACAATGCTATGAATTTTTAGGCATACTCCACAGCATTTTTTCTCCTATTCCTTTGAAGTTCAGGGACCATATTGCAATCTCTCAGTTTGCTTTGTATAAGTCAATTCATACAACCGTAATAGGACCAATGCATTCCCCTATAAAAGTTTATATCAGGACAAGAGAAATGGATGCTTTGGTAAGAAACGGGGTTGCAGAATTTTTAAGGGAATCAAAAATTGATACAAGCGATTTCCACAAAAACATTTCTTTCTTGAATAATCTTCTGTCAATTAATTTTGATGATTTGTCTGCAGAACATTTTGTTGATGTTCTTAAAACAGATTATTTGCAGGAAAGAATCCTTGTTTTTACCCCAAAAGGAAATTTAATTGAACTGCCTAGAGGAGCGTCAGTAATTGATTTTGCTTATACTTTGGATAAAGACATCGGCAACAGAGCAAGAAAAGCAAGAGTTAACGGAAAAATTGTGCCTATATGGGAAAAATTAAAGAACGGAGACTTAGTTGAGGTTCTCACCACAAAAAAAATCCGTGTTTCTAAAGTATGGAAAACTTTTGCTATTTCAGTTAAGGCAAGAAATGAAATCCAGAAGCATCTGAAAATCAAAAAAGAAAAAAAGCATAAAATGCCTTTAGTAAGTCTTGAATTCAGGGCAATTGACAGGCCTGGACTGGTTAATGATTTTACCAGAACTTTTCTTTTGTTTGATGCCAATATTTTTTCTGCTGATATAAGGACAGCAGATGAAAGCAGAATTGGAAGGGATTCTTTTACTATAGAGGTATCTGACCCGAAAAAACTGGAAAAACTCCTGAAAAAACTAAGAAAAATCAAGGGTGTTGTGGAAATAAAATCAAGCTATATTGAATGAATTTTTTATTCTCTGAAATAATCCCACAAAATGCTTTTTTGTTCTGGGGTTAATACAAGCATTTTGCATCTTATAGTTTGTTTTAGATTTTTGCTTGTTTTTTTTAGTTTTTCCATGGTTTTAGCATTAATCACTTTTTTCTTTCCTTTCTCTTTTATAACATACTCTTTGCAAAAAAAATTTTTTTCCTTGAAATTAAGTTTTGAAAAAAGATTTATTCCCTTTTCTGTTGTGCACAAAGCAGAGATCCCTGTTAATTCCAGTTTTTTGTTTTCTTTTTTCATTTTTCTAACAATTTCAGCTAAATCTTTAAAGCATTTTTCATAAAACTTTTCAATTGTTTTATTTAGTTTTTCGATGTGATAAATGTGTATTCCCAGACCTTGATTTTCTGAATTCCTGAAAATAGTTTTTTCATTTAACTCTGATTCTATAATTTTGCCTTTTATGAACTTGTTCCATGCATCTGCTTTCATAGGAATTGCAATACATAATCCTGTTATTTTTTTGTTTTCTTCATAAATTAAAGCAAATTCAGGGTTATTTGAATACCATTTTTTTATTGTTTCTTGTTTTACAGGAGAATCAGTTGGATAAACTTTTTTGTCAAGTTTTAAGATTAAATTAAAGTCTTTTTCTTTTATTGGTCTTGAAATCATAAAAATAATTTAGTGGAATAAAATATTTTATTTAATCATTTTTTCCAGTTCTTTCCTGTTTTCTATTTTTCCTCTTGCAAATTTTTCGTTTCCGCCGCCTTTTCCCTTTGTTTTTGAAAAAATTTCCTGCAAAGTTTTTTTTGCATTATTTTTTGATTTAATTCCTTCAATTACAAGAATTTCCTGACCGTTAACCAGAACAAATTCTGCTTCAGGATTTTCTTTTGCTAATTTATCAGCCAAAGAAACAACTGCTTTTTCAGGCATTCCGTCAACAACTAAAAATTTTCTTCCATTAATGTTTTTGATGTCCTGAAATTCATTCAGGTTTCCTTTGTTTAAGTTTTTTCTTATTTTTTTGCATTCTTCAATAACCCTTTTTGTTGCATCTGAAATTTTTGTTTCCTGACAACCCAATAATTCTGCTATTTCTTTTATTGAATCTTCTTTTTCCTGCATTAATTTAACTGCACTTAACCCGACTGAATAATTTATTCTTTCTATTCCGTCTTTTATTCCTTCTCTTTTAATTATTTTAAACAAACCAATTTCGCCAGTGTTTTTTGTGTGTGTTCCCCCGCATGCTTCAGCATCATATCCATTTATTTTCACTATCCTCAGTTCTTTTCCCGGAACCGCGCCTCCCTGATATAACCTAAAACCATATTTTTGTTCAGCTGAATTCCTTTCCATAACAAAATTTTCCACTTCAATGTTTTCCTGAATTATTTTGTTTGCAGTGAATTCAATTTTTTTGAGTTCTTCTGAATTAATTTTCTTATAATGAGTTAAATCCAAATGAGCTTTATTTTCTTCTTTTTTGCTTCCGCCCTGCCAGATATGATTCCCTAATATTTCTCGTGCTGAAGCATTCAGAATATGCGCTGCAGTATGATGTTTCATTATACTGTGCCTTCTTTTCCAGTCAATTTTTCCTATTACCACCATATCTTTTTTGAATCTGTTAATTTTTTCCATTTCATGCAGTATAATCCCATGTTGTTGTTGGGTGTCAATTACTTTTATTCCGTTTATTTCTCCTATGTCCCCTATCTGGCCGCCTCCTTCTGGATAAAAAGCAGTTTTATCTAATACAAGATAATCATCTATTTTTCCTATTACTTTTGCTTGGAATTCCTGCATATATCTGTCTTCGTAATACAAAGGAAAAGTTTTTGGATAGTCAATACTTAACTCTCTTGTTTTTTCTTTTTCTATTTCATCTTCTTTTGCAATCATCTGATAAAAATTTTGCGGGATATTTATTTTAATTCCTTTTTTTTCTGCTATTTCTTTTACTGTTTCTGGTGCAATCCCGTCTGATTCATATAAAGTCATTAATTCATTTGAATTAATTTCTTTTTTTTGTTTTCCTGCTTTTTCTATGACTGCACTTAATTTTTTTTCTGCATTGATTTTGCTTGCATTATATTTTTTTTCTTCTTCTTCAACTATTTCTATTGCAGTCCTAACTCCTTTGCTTATTTCTTCATCCAAGTCCTTTAAATGCATTGCATGGTTTTCAATTATTTTGCCGTAATCTAAATTAAAATTAAATTCTTTATTAAAAGCAAAAACTCTTCTTAATAACATTCTTAAATTATATCCTCCTCCACTGTTTGAAGGAAGCATTCCATCATTAGTAGTATAAAGAATATTCTTCAAATGATCTGCTATTGCATATAATGAATGCAGTTTCTCAAGTTCTGAGAAAAACTTTTTGTCTGCCCCGATTTTTTTTGCAATTAATTCTTTTTGTTTTTCATAATCTTTTAAATCACTTTCTAATTTTCCTGATAATTTAGCATAATCAGAAAACATTTTTTCGTTTACTTTTATTCCTGTTTCTTTTTTCATGTCTATTATTGCTTTTCCAAAAGCAATTTCATAACTGGTTGGAGTTCCATTAGTAAACCATGCCAGTCTTTC
>Ga0210057_1006793_pt1 | contig 14135 bp, 11 predicted proteins | sample CryGeyCG2114_010_2_FD_183968 | JGI IMG/M metagenome (GOLD analysis project Ga0210057, IMG submission 183968) | Groundwater microbial communities from aquifer - Crystal Geyser CG10_big_fil_rev_8/21/14_0.10 (SPAdes) (version 2) | ecosystem: Environmental > Aquatic > Deep subsurface > Groundwater ... | reverse complement strand
ATTTGGGTCCGTTATCGGCGGATATATGATGCATCATGGCAATCTCGCTGTTCTAAACCAACCTAACGAGTTTGTTATTATTGCTGGTGCAGGTATTGGCTCTTTTCTGGTGGGCAACTCAAAGACTATTGTATCAAGATCAGTATCAAGTCTGAAACTTATGATGCATTCTGGCCCACCTGTTTCCAAAGAAGACTACATAGATCTTCTTAAGTTTCTCTATAACATCTTCAAACTCATGAAAAGCAAGGGCATGTTAGCAGTGGAAAGTCATATAGAAGATCCGGAAAAAAGTGAATATTTTACTAAACATCCTTCTCTTCTTCATAACCATCATGCGGTAGCTTTTTTCTGTGACTATGTACGGCTTATAACTATGGGAATGGATAATAAATATCAACTCGAAGAATTAATGGAAAAAGAACTAGAGGCACATCACCATGAAATGGGTTTGGTGTCTACTGCAGTTGTAACACTGGGTGATGCATTTCCAGCTCTTGGTATTGTTGCTGCGGTTCTTGGCGTTATAACTACGATGGGTTCAATAACAGAGCCACCGGAAATTCTTGGTGGTTTAATTGGTGCAGCGTTGGTTGGAACATTTCTTGGGGTGTTGCTTTCGTATGGCGTTGTCGGTCCGATGGGACATTTTTTTGGGAAATATTTCGATGCAGAGCATAAATATATGGAAGTTATAAAGGCAGGATTACTGGCACATATTCAAGGTAATGCTCCGGCTATTTCAATAGAGTTTGCAAGAAAACTTATACCGACAGATGTTATGCCAGGCTTCATTGAGGTGGAGCAAGCCATCTCCGCGCAGTAGAGACTGTTTAATCTTAGGAGACTTTATTTGGCAGAAGAAGATAAAAAAAAGGAAGAAGAAGAGAAGAAAAAAGGCAACTCCTCTATCATCATAAAAAAGGTGAAAAAAGGCGGACATGGCCATCACGGCGGTGCCTGGAAAGTGGCCTATGCAGACTTTGTAACTGCCATGATGGCTTTTTTTCTTCTTATGTGGCTACTTAATGCAACGGAAGCAGAGGAATTGCAGGCATTAGCTGATTATTTTGCGCCAACTATTGGCTTGAAAGATGAGCTGGGAATTGGATTTAAGGGCGGGATAGGCCCGATTTCTGAAGGTGTAAGTGCAGATAAACTAACAAATAAAGGCATAATATACGGAGGTCTGCCAACCGGGCCGATAGTAAAAGTTATAGAAAAAATTGAGGTAACTACTGAAGAGCCTGATGCAGAGAAGCTTGCAATTATAATTGGTGGAAATATTAAAGAGGATAGTGAAACCGATAGCACAGCATCTAGTGAACTTGCTGAATCTTTAGAAAATTTTATTAGTGAGGTTTCAGAAGGAGCGCAGCAGAAAGTAAGTGTGGTTCAAAAACCTAAGGGGCTAGAAATAGAAATTAGGGAAGAAAAGGGTGAATCCATGTTTGAGGGAGATACTGCCAAACTACGCCCAGAAATTATTCAGGCTTTAAAGAAACTTTCTGAAATATTTGTCAGGCTACCAAATTATATTTCTATTTCGGGCCATACCAGTTCAGTTGCTATAAAAACAAAAGAAAATTACGGCAATTGGGAACTTTCAGCAGATAGGGCAAATGCGGCAAGAAGAGTGCTTGTTGAGGCTGGTGTGCAGGATGAACAGCTTGCTGAAGTTGTTGGAAAATCAGATAATGATCCGATTGATACTGCAAATCCCTCCTCAGCTGTAAATAATAGAATTGGCATAGTTTTATTGCGTGGCTCAACGGTTCTTCCATCACATAAAAAAGGTGCTCCTGAAGGGGTGTTTATTGACTCACAATCAAATCAAGCAAAAGAATTCATTGAAGATAAGCCCGAGATAGAAACCGAACAGGACAAAAAAGATAATGAGAACAATGAAAAAATGAAAAAAACTGTTGAAGAAATGGATGGGAATACAAACCCCACTGAAGAGGAAAAAATTCAGGCAAAAGATCCTTTTACTGGTGATTTAGCACCACTGCCAGAAAATCTCTTTATAAAAGACCCTGAACTGGAAACTGATAACTCACTTGAAACTCCGGGAGAAGAATTTCTTAAAATTGATATAAAGGAAAAAGAGATAAAGCAATTACAGGAAATGGAGGTTAATGATCCATTTAAAGGGAATCTTTCTCCTGCACCTGACAAACTATTTACTGAAGAAAAATTAAAAAATAAGAAAGTTTTGAATAAAGATTTGCCAAATGCTGACTTATTTGAAGAGGAGCAGGAAATAAAACCTGAGGAGTTTATTGGAAAAGCTAATAGATTTAATGGAAAAGGTGCTTCGGCTGCCCCAATGAATATTCTTCTTCCTATCGAAGAAATACAAAATGATTCAAAGATAGAAATAAAAGAGGAGAAACCTGAGGAGCCAAAAAATATTCATCTTTTCGAAGGGTTGGAAGAGGATGAAGAAGTGCCTACTAACAAGAAGAGAGCAACTGGTAGGGAATATTTGCCGGGATTAGATCCAATTTCTGGTTCTGAGCAAAAAGCAGAAAAGAGGAATAGTGGTCCAATACCAGTGAATAGTGATTTATTTAAAGATGAGTTTGAAGAAAGTAATTAAAGATAAGTTTCTTAACAGCTCTTTTTTCCTAATAATAGATAAACTTTACATATAAACATCAGTTAATTTGAGTTTTATTTATCAGCCGTGTATAAAGCATGCTTTATATATAAATAATGGGGCGACCATAGAAGCTATAAGCAACATACAAGATTTCCATATGTGGGCTTCTTTTGTAATTATTGCGTTTGCAATTCTGGCATATGCAAATGACAAACTTCCTATGGAACTTGTTTCAATCACCCTTCTTTCGGTGCTTCTTGTTTTTTTTCATTTTTTCCCACTTTTATCTGAAAATGGCAGCGAAATACTCCCTGCATCTAAACTTCTTTCTGGTTTTGCAAACACTGCTCTGATAAGCGTTATTGCTTTGCTTGTGCTGGGCCAGGCAATAGTAAAAACTGGCGCGATAAATGAAGTTGCTAACATAGTGTTGCGAATAAGTAGAAACAGTGCATTTCTTGCCATCGCAATCTCATTAATTTTTGTCGCAGTTGTAAGTGCTTTTCTTAACAATACCCCGGTAGTAGTTATTTTTATTCCTATTATGGCAGCGTTATCAAAAGCTATAAATAAGTCTGTCAGCAGAGTAATGATACCTCTTTCTTATGCATCCATATTAGGTGGTATGACAACTTTAGTAGGGAGTAGTACCAACCTGCTTGTTTCTGGTATAATGAGCGACATGGGCTTTGGTCGCCTAAGCTTTTTTGAATTTTTTTATCCAGCAATTTTTCTAGTCGGGGCAGGGCTTTTTTATGTATTATTTATCTTGCCAAGATTGCTACCTGACAGAGCATCTTTGGTAAAAAGCTTTGCTGGCGATGGTGACAGGCAGTTTATAGCCCAGATCGAGATTGATTATAGCTCTGATTTTGTTGGAAAAAAACTGCATGAAGGGGCTATTCCAGGCTTTCCAGATATTCCTGTAAGAATGATACAAAGAGGCGAACATGCTTTTTTACCACCATTTGAAGAAGATATTTTAATCAGACCGAGAGATATTATAGTAGTTGCAGGTGGTAAAAAAGAGTTGAGCAATTTTTTCGCCAGCAATCCTGATGCAATGGAAAAACCTCTTGCTGATTATGGTCACGGAGAAGAAGAGGAAGACATTGATCTTAATAAAGATGTTACTATGGCGGAAATTGTAGTTGTACCATCTTCAAAAGTAGTTGGAAAAACTCTTGAGCAATTAAGGTTTCATCAGGAATATAATTGCGTAGCCCTTGGAATTCAGAGGCAATCACGGGTGATCAGGGCAAAAGTTACAGAAATAAGGCTTGCTCCAGGGGACGTTTTACTAGTTATGGGGCCGCGGGAAAATGTTATGGCTTTGCATGAAAACAGGGATTTTCTACTTCTTGAGTGGTCCGCAGAAGAAATACACACAGGTGACAAAGGTGTCACCACAGCGATTATATTTGGCCTTGTAGTGTCTTTTGCAGCCTTTGAGATTATGCCTATATACATATCTGCATTTGCTGGTGTTGCTGCTGTTTTGATAACGAAGTGCATAAACTGGAGGCAGGCTGCGAGGGCTATGGATATGAATATCGCACTTTTGATAGGGGCATCTATAGCTCTTGGTGCGGCATTGCAGGCATCGGGTGGTGCTTCATATTTAGCACATCAATTGATAAGTGCGATGCACGGTTTTTCACCAATATATATAATGTCTGCGATGTTTTTGCTTATGATGATTGTAACTAATATTCTTAGCAACAATGCTTCTGCAGTTCTTTTTACTCCCATTGCAATAAATCTTGCTACCCAGCTTGGGGTTGATCCAAAGATGTTTATATTTGCTGTCATATTTGCCTGTAATTGTTCTTTTGTAACTCCTATTGGCTATCAGACAAATCTTATGGTTATGGGGCCAGGGCATCATAAGTTTTCAGATTTTATAAAATCTGGGATTCCCCTTGCCCTAATAGTTTGGGTAACATATTCTATTTTTACGCATTTTTATTTTGGATACTAAGTCTGACTTTAATTTATGAAGAAATTAAATAATCTGAAACGCAGAAAATTTTTGGCAGGTGCCGCCGCAGCAGGTCTGGCAGCATCTACTTTTCCTACTCCGGCTATTTCTTCGGGAAAACGTCAGTGGAAAATGGTAATGACCTGGCAGAAGGTTTTGCCAGGTCTTGGCACAGGTGCAGTGCGCCTTGCTGAAAGAATAACCAGGCTTTCCGAAGGCAGGCTTGAAGTTAAACCATATGGAGGTGGAGAGCTTGTGCCAGCTATGGGTGTTTTTGATGCGGTTGCCCAAGGTACTGCAGAAATGGGACATTCAGCCCCTTATTACTGGCTTAACAAAAACCGCAGCACGGCGTTTTTCTGTACTGTTCCTGGTGGGCTGACTGTTCAGGAGCAAAATGCCTGGCTTTACTTCGGAGGTGGCCAAAAATTATGGGATGAGCTCTATGCCGGGTTTGGCCTTAAAGCTTTTCCTGCCGGCAATACAGGCGTGCAAATGGGTGGGTGGTTTAACAGAGAGATAAATTCTGTTGGTGATATAAAGGGTCTGAAAATGCGAATACCGGGCCTTGCTGGCGAAGTTCTTAACAGATTAGGTGGCAGCAGCCAGACAATTCCACCGCAAGAACTATTTACCTCAATGCAGTCAGGTGTAATAGACGCGCTTGAGTGGGTTGGTCCATGGAATGATATAGCTCTTGGATTTCATAGAGTTGCAAAGTATTATTATGGCCCTGGATTTCATGAAGGGGGGCCAACGCTAGAGCTTATGGTAAATAAAAAAGCATATGATTCTTTGCCAGAGGATTTGCAACTCATAGTAAAAACGGCATGTGCTACAGAAAATGAAATTATGGCTTCAGAATATTATGCTAATAATATAAGATCATTTGATACATTGCTGGAAAAACATAAGGTTGATGTTAAAGTTTATCCAGATGAAGTATTGAAGGCTTTTTTTAGTGTATCAGAAGAAGTTGTTGCTGAAACGGCAAAAGAAGGTGATATAAATAAGCGTATATATGAGAGTTACTCCATGTTCAGAAAACATTCTATGGCTATGACAAATGTTGCTGAGCTTGGTTTTCTGAGGGGCAGGGCTTTAGTTAACTTATAAACGGTGGTTTTATTATGAAACAAAAATATATTTCACTTATTCTTATTATAGAAAGGCTACATAGAAGGTTTCTTGATGTGATAAAGGCTGAACTAGATAGCCTTGGTATAGAAGACATAAATAACGTACAGACTTTAATACTTTATAATATAGGCAGTGAAAATCTTACAGTTGGTGAATTGACGGGCAGAGGTTATTATCTTGGCTCAAATGTTTCCTATAATGTAAAAAAACTTGTAGAGAGCGAATTTCTTGTTCAGGAACGTTCATTACACGATAAAAGATCAATTAAAGTAAAATTATCTGAAAAGGGCCTTGCTCTGTGTGCCAAGATTGATCAGCTTTATGAAAGAAATGTTGAGCAGCTTATGGCCCAAGGTTTTGGTGAAGATAGGGTAAATTCTACGGCTGATAATTTAAAGAATCTTGAATCTTTCTGGACACACTATATAGAACAGAAACAAAAATTGTGATACTCAAGCCGCTTGAGAAGAGTTTCTTTTATTTTTTGAGTTGCGGCCTGGCAGAATGATTGCTATACAAGGTGGCCTGAAATTTTGGGCGTAAATGTGTTTATAAACAGGAGTTGGACATGGTAAAATTCGATTTCAAGACAAGGCTATTTTTAATAAGTGTTTTTGTATATATAGTTGCCTTTATTGCAATGCCATTTCCTGCAGCAGCAGCTGATAAATTTATCACAATAGGTACAGGTGGAGTTACAGGCGTTTATTACCCAGCCGGCGGCGCCATATGCCGTTTGGTTAACAGAGGGCGACGTGAGCATGGCATACGTTGTTCAGTAGAATCAACAGGTGGTTCTGTATATAATCTTAATGCTATTAGAGCAGGTGAGCTTGATATATCAGTTGCTCAGTCTGATTGGCAATATCATTCATATAATGGAACGGGTCCTTTTAAAAATCTTGGCCCAGATAAGGATCTGCGCTCTTTATTTTCACTTCACAGTGAGCCTTTTACTGTTATTGCCCGGGTGGATTCTGGTGTGAATAGCTTTGAAGAGCTGAAAGGTAAGCGCGTCAATATAGGTAATCCTGGTTCTGGCATGAGAGCTACCATGGACGTAGTTATGGAAAAAATTGGTTGGACAAAGGATGATTTTAAACTAGCAGCTGAATTAAAAGCTTCTGAACAGGCGCAGGCTTTGTGTGACAATAAAATTGATGTAATGATCTATACTGCTGGCCATCCAAATGGTGCTGTACAGGAAGTTACAACAACCTGTGAAACAAAAATAATACCAGTTGTTGGTCCTGTGATTGATGAGTTGGTTAAAAACAACCCTTATTATGCATATGCATCAATTCCGGGCGGCATGTATTCAGGAAATCCTGATGATATTAAAACTTTTGGGGTAAAAGCAACTTTTGTTACTTCTTCCAGAGTGAGTGAAGAAATAATCTATGAAGTAATAAAGGCGGTGTTTGATAATTTTGATAATTTTAAAACTCTCCATCCAGTGTTTTCCACTCTTGAACCCCGTAAGTTGGTTAAAGAAGGGAATACAGCTCCTTTACATAAAGGTGCAGAACGTTATTTCAAGGAACACGACTTACTTGATTAGCGTTGTTTATGGTTAGATATTTTGCATCTAGTTTTCCATTCCGACTAAACACGGACGTTTGATTTATGAGTATTAGCGATAGAAAACTTGTTGAAGGTAAGCATCTTTCACAAGCTGAGTTAGAAGATTTGGTTATAGAAAGTGATTCTGGCGCGCGCGCGCCTACTTCCAAATTAGCAGCAAATGTTCTTATGGGAACAGCATTGCTGTGGTCTTTGTTCCAGTTGTGGATTGCATCTCCTTTTCAGTTTCAGTTTGTAGAATTTCTTAAAAGTCATGGAATAAGCTTTTGGGGTATTCTGAACGATACTGAAACGCGCTCAGTACATTTAGCATTTGCTGTATTTTTAGCGTTCATGGCTTACCCTGCGTTTAAGAGCTCGCCGAGATCGTATATCCCTATTGCTGACATAATAATGGGATTATTAGCAGCATTTTGTGCATCATATATTTATATATTTTATGAGCAACTTTCTGGGCGAGCAGGAATTCCAACAACTATTGATATAGCTGTATCATGTCTTGGCCTGGTGCTTCTTCTTGAAGCAACAAGAAGGTCTCTTGGTCCTCCGCTTCTGGTTATCTCGGTGATATTTATTGTTTATACTATTTTTGGCAATATGAGTTTTGTGCCTGAGCTTATTAGGTGGAAAGGTGCAAGCATAACTAAAATTGCTAACCATCAGTGGTTGACTACTGAAGGTGTGTTTGGTGTTGCCTTGAGTGTTTCAACAAGTTTTGTATTTCTTTTTGTGTTATTTGGAGCTTTGCTTGATAAAGCTGGTGCAGGTAACTACTTTATAAAAGTAGCATTCTCCTTGCTAGGTCATATGAGGGGCGGTCCGGCAAAAGCGGCTGTACTTTCTTCTGCAATGACAGGTCTTATTTCTGGTTCTTCTATTGCCAATACTGTTACTACAGGTACATTTACCATACCGCTTATGAAGCGTGTGGGATTTTCTGCTGAAAAAGCCGGGGCGATCGAAGTTGCTTCTTCTGTAAATGGGCAGATTATGCCTCCTGTAATGGGAGCGGCTGCATTTCTTATGGTGGAATATATAGATTTACCTTACATAGAAATTGTAAAGCACGCATTTCTGCCAGCCCTAATTTCTTATATAGCCTTGCTTTATATAGTGCATCTTGAGGCTGTAAAAAGTGGTATAAAACCCTTGCCAAAAGCTATAAATAGAAGTTTTTTACAAGGTGTTGTAATGTGGGGCATAGTTATAAGCAGCATTATAATATTCTCTTATCTATCCTATAACGTAATAAAGTGGATCAAAATTTATTTTGGAAATGGCATAATAAATTTGGGCGTTTTTGAAATAGGAACTGCTACTCTGGTATTTAGTTCTATGATAGCAGCAGCTTACATTGCTTTAGTAAGATATTCATGCTGTGTTGATGAATTAGAGAAAGATGATCCTAATTCTGAAATGATTAAGCTACCGAAAACTGCGCCCACTGTAAAATCTGGTGTACATTACCTTCTTCCTATAGTTGTTCTGGTTTGGTGCCTTATGGTCGAAAGGCTTTCTCCTGGTCTTTCAGCGTTTTGGGCAACATTCCTTATGATTTTTATCATAGCTACTCAGGACGTTCTAAAAGCATTTTTCCGCAAAACAGGAAAATACAATGAGCAGGTCAGCATAGGCGCCAATAAACTTCTTGATGGTTTGGTTACAGGTGCAAGAAATATGATAGGTATTGGCGTTGCTACGGCAGCAGCTGGGATTATTGTGGGTTCAGTTTCTCTAACAGGAATAGGGCAGGTCCTTACTGAAGTTATAGAAGCTATAGCTGGTGATTCCATGTTCTTCATATTGCTGCTGACAGCATTGATATGCCTCGTCCTTGGTATGGGATTGCCAACAACCGCAAATTATATCGTGGTTGCCACGTTAATGGCACATGTTGTGCAGGAATTAGGGGCCAGAAACGGTTTGTTTGTCCCTCTTATAGCCATACATTTATTCGTATTTTATTTTGGTATTATGGCAGATGTCACTCCGCCAGTTGGTTTGGCTTCATTTGCAGCAGCTGCTATTTCCGGCGCAGATCCAATAAAAACTGGTATACAGGCTTTTTCCTATAGCTTGAGAACAGCGATTCTGCCTTTCTTTTTTATATATGATCCGGAATTAATAATGGTTGGTGTTGATTCTATCTGGCACGGAATTTGGGTTTTCTTTTATGCAACTGGCGGAATATTAATTTTTTCTGCAGCCATGCAGGGATATTTCCTTACATGGAATAAGTTTTATGAAACAATAATACTACTGGTTGTTTCCATAACAATATTCATTCCAGGTCTCTGGATAGATTTCTTTTTCCATTCATATAGAAAGGTAGAAGAAAAAAATATAGAAGAAGTCATAAAAAATTATCCAGCAGGCTCCACTCTTATGATTAGAGCAAGAGGGGAAAATAAAAATGGTAAAATAATAGAAGTGGATTCTTATGTGCCTATCATTGAGGGCGGAGTAGATGCAACATTAAAAAATTACGGAATTATAGAACTCGAAAAACATAAGACTGGCACAATTTATGATGTCGATTTTAACAGTATAGCATTTAAAACTGGTATCGAATTCGACTTTTCTATTACAAAAATTAAAGTGCCACATGAGCAACCTAATAAAAGGTTCGTGTATATTCCCGTTGTTCTGTTATTGGGATTTGTGATAATGTCACAAAGACTCAGAAAAAGGAGAGAGGCCGTTCTACAACAAGTTTAGAGGTTTTTGAAATGTATAAAGATATTTTACTTCCCATAGATATAGCTTATGAAAGTTCCTGGAAACACTCATTGCCAGTGGCCCTTGAATATGCTGAAGCTTTTGGCTCCAGAATTCATATTATGACCGTTGTATCTGATAGTGGTATGGCGATACTTACCCAATATATTAGCAAAGATGCAGTAAAAAAGGTGATTGAAGAAACCAAAGAATCTTTGAGGCGTTATGTTGAACTAAACATTCCTGATAAATTCAAAGTTCAGAAAATTGTTACTACCGGCAATGTTTATGAATCGATAATAAATACTGCTAAAAAGCTGGATATTGACCTTATAATCATGTCAGCGCACAGGCCAGAGCTTAAAGATTATCTTCTTGGCCCAAATTCCGCGAGAGTTGTCAGACATTCTGACCGCTCTGTATTAGTAGTGCGCGGATAGAAATAATATGAAAGAGGCATTACAGGATAAATTGAAGCAAACAGCAGAATTGCTTCATGAAAAAATGGATATCCTTTTGCCTTCTATCAATAAAGGAAGAGTTGGAGAAAGCAGGCTGTCTGAGGCCATGCGTTATTCATCACTTTCTGGTGGAAAAAGATTGCGACCTTTTCTGGTAGTTGCTTCTGCCAGCCTTTTTGGAGTTAGTAGGGATTCTGCATTACAAGCTGCTGCTGCTGTAGAGTTCATTCATGCATATTCTTTGGTTCATGATGATTTACCAGCACTTGATAATGATGATATGCGGCGTGGTCAACCAAGTTGCCATGTTAAATTTGATGAAGCGACAGCAATCTTAGCTGGTGATGGTTTACTTACACTTGCCTTTGAGGTTCTGGCTCATCCCAGCACTCATTATGACAGCAATGTGCGAGCTGATCTTATTTTAGCTTTGTCAGAAGCAGTAGGAGCCAAGGGAATGATTGGCGGGCAGATGATGGATCTTATTTCTGAAGAGAAAGAACTTACAATTGAAGAAGTAACACGCTTGCAGAGAATGAAAACAAGTGCCTTATTTGCGGTTTCCTGTGAAGCCGGTGCTATTCTTGGAAAAGCGGCGCGTCCACTTCGTAATGCTTTGCGTGGATATGCACATGACATTGGTCTTGCATTCCAAATCACGGACGATCTTCTTGATGCAGAAATAGGTGAAGAGCATCCAAAAAAAGGGGAAAGAAAAGATAAATCTTCGGGCAAAGGCACTTATGTTAGTGTGCTTGGTGTAGATAAAGCTAAGATGCAGGCGAAAATACTTTCACAGCAAGCTATCGCTCATCTGGAGGTTTTTGGTAATCGTGCCGACATGTTAAAAGAGCTGGCAAGATTTGTTGTGGGGCGAGAGAATTAATTCTGCCTTATTATAGTAAATGCTAATTCTATATGTATTTTGATCTCTTTATTGATAGCTTTATCGCTGCTCTTGTATTTCCTCCGCGCGGGGAATTTTTACTTCCAGTTATGCTGTCTTTCCCAAAATTCCAAATACACTATATTTTTCTTTCAGCATTTTTAGGTAGTATTGCAGGGCATTGTTCTAATTTGCTTGTAGGTATGATTATTTTGAAAATTGCCCAGAGAGAACCTTGGTTTGATAAAAAGCTAAAAGAAAATCTTGAGAGATATAAAAGATTATATAAGCGTTATTTTATCTGGAGTTTATTGTTTTCGCCTTTCGCTTATTTTGGAGGAATCTTCAGCCTGGGGGCTGGTTTGTTTGGAGCTAGGTTTATAAAAGCGGTTTCTATTATGATAGTGGCCAAAGCTCTTTATTACATAATTCTTTTTTAAATTATCCACCACATTGAGCGCGGTGACGAATGAAATGATCGGCCAAAACACAAGCCAGCATTGCTTCGCCTACAGGAACTGCTCGGATACCGACACATGGGTCATGTCGACCTTTCGTTATTATGTCTGTATTCTTGCCACTTTTATCAATGGTTTTACACGAGATTAATATTGAGCTGGTAGGTTTTACAGCAAAGCGGGCAATTATATCCTGGCCGCTTGATATGCCACCTAATATTCCACCAGCATTATTTGAAAGGAATTTTGGTTTCTTTCCTCCGGCACGCATTTCATCAGCATTTTCTTCGCCAGTAAGTTCGGCGGCTCTCATTCCAGCACCGATTTCAACAGCTTTTGCTGCATTAATACTCATCAGCGCAGAAGCAATTTCAGCATCAAGTTTGCCATAGACTGGTTCACCCCAACCGGCTGGGACACCTTCTGCAACTACTTCAATTACGGCGCCTATAGAAGATCCACGTTTGCGTATAGCATCAAGAGATTTTTCCCATTTTTTTGCAGCGGCTGCATCGGGGCAGAAAAATGGATTTTTCTGAACTTGTTTCCAATCCCATTTTTTGCGGTCTATTTCTTCAGAACCTATTTGTACCAGCGCACCACGAATTTTTATAGCTTTACCAAGAATTTTGCGGGCAATTGCACCAGCAGCAACACGCATAGCTGTTTCTCTGGCACTTGAGCGGCCACCACCACGATAATCCCTAATGCCATATTTTTCCATGTAAGTGTAATCGGCATGGCCAGGGCGAAATTTTTCTGCAATATCCGAATAATCTTTCGAGCGTGTGTCTTCGTTGTAAATAATTATGCTGATAGGTGTTCCCGTGGTTTTTCCCTCAAAAACTCCAGAGAGTATTTTTACCGAATCACTTTCTCTACGCTGGGTGGTATAACGTGATTGACCAGGTTTGCGTGCATCCATATAAGGTTGTATATCTGCTTCTGAAAGAGTAATTCCCGGGGGCGTTCCATCAATTACACATCCTATGGCTTCGCCGTGGCTTTCACCCCAGGTGGTGAAGCGGAATATGCGGCCAAAAGAATTGAAAGACATAATTACTGTTCGCTATTATTATTTTGAGATACGGAAATATCTGGTGCTTCAGGATTTTTCATACCAACAACGTGATAGCCCGAATCAACATGAATAATTTCTCCAGTTGTTCCAGATGAAAGATTGCTCAGCAGATAAACGGCTGTTCCACCAACATCTTCAATTGTGGTATTGCGACGTAGTGGTGAATTATATTCATTCCATTTTAGTATGTAACGAAAATCACCTATGCCTGAGGCGGCCAGAGTTTTAATTGGGCCAGCGGAGATAGCGTTTACTCGAATATTTTGTTTGCCAAAATCTGCCGCGAGATATTGCACGCTTGTTTCCAACGCTGACTTGGCGAGGCCCATTACATTGTAATGTGGCATTACTTTTTCTGCACCATAATATGTAAGCGTTATAATGCTGCCGCCATCAGGCATCATCTCTGAGGCTTTTTTTGCAACTTCAGTAAAAGAGAAGCATGAAATATTCATTGTCATCAGAAAATTGCTACGAGATGTATCTGCATAACGACCTTTAAGTTCATTTTTATCTGAGAATCCAATTGAATGAACAATAAAATCCAGCTTGCCCCATTTTTCTTTAAGTGTTTTAAAAGCCTCGTCAACACTTCCTTCAACAGAAACGTCGCAAGGAACAATAAAATCAGAGCCAAGAGTTTCAGCTAGAGGTTTTACCCGCTTGAGCAGAGCATCACCCTGATAGGTGAAAGCAAGTTCTGCTCCCTGTGCATGTGCTGCTTTTGATATTCCCCATGCCAGGGATTTATCGTTGGCAAGGCCCATTATGAGCCCCTTTTTGCCAGAAAGAAGGCTGCCTTTTTCTGTATCAGACATTAAATACCCAAAATATTATTGCTGTAGTTGCCAGCTACCATCTTCCTGCCGGCAGGCAGTGCCATAAGCTTCTTCGGTTTTTCCACCTATATTAACTGTTTGAGTAAATTCTCTGCAGAATTTACCGCCAGCAGTTTGATATGTTTTTGTGGGTGTGATAGCGCCAGAATGATCATTATCCGGATTTTTCCATTCTGACTTAGTACCAATTGAAGTTTTCTCAAGAGCAATTTGAGTGGTTTGATTGTAATAGGCTATATCAGCTTTATCAAGAGAATCACCAATTTGTGAACCTACAAAAGCACCAAGCAATGTACCAGCAGCTATAGCTGCAATGTTGCCTTTGCCTTTACCGACGTTAGAACCAACCCAGGCTCCGCCAATTGCGCCTGTGACTGCACCA
>Ga0210057_1006792_pt1 | contig 14137 bp, 13 predicted proteins | sample CryGeyCG2114_010_2_FD_183968 | JGI IMG/M metagenome (GOLD analysis project Ga0210057, IMG submission 183968) | Groundwater microbial communities from aquifer - Crystal Geyser CG10_big_fil_rev_8/21/14_0.10 (SPAdes) (version 2) | ecosystem: Environmental > Aquatic > Deep subsurface > Groundwater ... | reverse complement strand
CCTTTTCTCCACTCTTCTATCTTTTTATGGTCACCGGATAAAAGCACTTTTGGCACTTTATAATTCTTATCTTTGTATCTCACTGTCTCCGGACGAGTGTATGCCGGTATCCCGAGCCCCCTCTCATCTTCAAGAGATTCTTCACTCCCCAATACCCCTTTGACCTGCCGAGATATAGAATCAATAAGCACCATCGCCGGCAACTCGCCACCCATCAGGACATAGGGGCCGATAGAAACTTCTTCCGCTTTAAATATCTTTTTTACCCGAGCATCAATCCCCTCATAACGCCCGGCTATTAGGATGATGTCTTTATACTTTTTCGCAAAGCTACGCGAAGAAGCGCTATCAAACTGTTTGCCAACCGGAGAAAATAAAATAATTTTTGTCTTATTTTTGATTTTTGATTTTTGATTTTTGATTTTCAAAATAGACGCGACAGCCTTAATCAATGGTTCTGCTTGCATTACCATACCAGGTCCACCACCATAAGGCTTAGCGTCCACCCGCCCGAACGACTGCTCGGTCGGGCGAGCTTTCTTATGCTTATCTTTACTAAATTTTCTTAGGTCATAAATCTTTACTTTGATCAGCTTATTCTTCTGAGCGCGCTTTAATATAGACTCACTAAGATACGAATCTAGAATATGCGGGAAAATTGTAATTATATGAAAAGTTATCATTGATATTATCTTAACATAACAAAAATCGTCCGCCAGCTGGCGGACGATTTTTGTGTTTAATAGAATTTAAAAGATTATATCTTCAAATCATCTATAGCCTCGTCAACACTCTTTGAAACCACTCTATCTCCTGACCTCATTTCTGGTCTCATACTGCCTTCTGGCTCTTCAATCTTAAGATTAACACGCGCGTTGTTCTTCATACCCACGACCCTAAGAAGAGTTCGGATAGCTTTCGCGGTGTTTCCACTTCTACCGATTATTTTTCCCATATCGGCTGGAGCAGTCTTCAAAGTCATAAGCACGCCCATCTCGTCAACTTTCCTTTCTACCACAACGGCGTCTGGCTCATCGACAAGCGACTTAACCACGTATTCAAGAAATTCCTGATCTGTATTTGCCATTTTATTCTGAAATTTTATCTTACTTTATAAATGAGTAGCTATCGACCGGTCACGCTACCTGTTTAGATATATAATACACGGCTTGTATATTCAAAGTCAACCCTGTTATTTGTAAATAACAGGGTTGACTTTGAATCTCTACTATTCTGCAGATTTAGATTCCTCCTCTTTAACTTCCGGCGTCATTTCTTCTACAACTTCTTCTGCAACTTCTTCCACAACGGGTGCCTCCTCTTTAGCTTCAATAACTTCAACAGCCTCAGCTTTAGGTTCTTCTTTTGGAACAGTCTCTTTTACCACCTCAGGAGTAGCCAACTCTTTCTCAGCAACCTTTATAGTTGGACGAACATCCCTCTTTTTCCCATCAACTATCTTTAGATTAACAAGCAAATTATACACTGTATCTGAAGCCTGGGCGCCCTTAGACATCCATTCTTTTATTCTATCGGCATTTAATTTTATATCATTATTACGGCGAGGATCATAAGTGCCAAGAATCTCCTTCTCTCCTTTACTAGCCGCCTTTCTTGAGTCAGTAAGAACAACCCTATAACTCGGGTCATGTTTCCTTCCGACTCGTTTTAACCTTATTTTAAGCATTGAAACATCTTACCAAAAAAGCTTTTTTTGGTCAATGCTTAAACGGCTCAATCCGCCGTGGCGGATTGAGCCGTTTAATTTTTGGATTGAGCCGTTTAGCTTCTGCGTTGAGCCGTTTAAAAAAAACTAAGAGATTCTATCTTTCCCTATATATTGACGCAAAACTTCAGGGATTAGCACTGAACCATCCGCTTGCTGATAATTCTCAAGAAGAGGCACGAGAAGACGTGGAGTGGCAATAGCTGTATTGTTTAGTGAATGAGCAAAACGGATTTTACCGTCTTTATCCCTGTAGCGAATATTAAGACGCCGAGTCTGAAAGTCATGAAAGTAAGAAGCTGAGTGTGTCTCGCGGTATTTACCTTCGCTTGGGATCCAAGCTTCTATGTCATATTTCTTCACTTGACCAAGTCCAAGGTCTCCACCGCAATTTACAACCACTCTATACGGTATACCAAGGTCCTGCATTATCTTCTCAGAGTTTCTCAATATCTCCTCATGCCAACTTACAGACTCTTCATGATTTGCCTCACAGAGCACTATTTGTTCTAATTTATAAAACTCATGCACCCTCACAAGCCCCTTCGTGTCTTTGCCATAACTACCGGCCTCTCTCCTATAACAAGGTGATAAAGCGACATAAGTCTTTGGTAATTCAGAGATGTCTAGAACTTCATCTTTATGATAAGCCATCATTGAGACTTCGCTTGTCCCGGTGAGAAGGAGGTCGTCTTGTGTCTGATACACTTCGTCTTTGCCTTGAGGCAACCAACCAGTGCCGATAAAACTCTCTTCTCTTGCGAGCGACGGAGCAAAAAACACATCTTCAAATCCGCTTTTCTTCAAAAGGTCTATAGCAAAATGCCAAAGAGCCATTGTTAAAAGAACGGCATCATTTTTTAAAAAATAACTTCGTGAACCGGAAACTTTCGCCCCACGAACAAAGTCTGCAAGCTTCAGACTATCTAGAAGTTCTACTTGACTCTTCAGGTCAAATTCAAACTTAGGTATCTCTCCCCACTTGCGTATCTCTTGATTATTTTCATCGCTATCTCCTTCCGGCACGGAAATGTCCGGAATGTTTGGCACTTGGAGCATAAGAGTCCACCACTCTGACTCAACCTTTTTTAATTTCTCTTCGTCTTTCTGTAGAGACTCTTTGAGCTCTTTCATTTCTGCAATAACCTTTTCTCTCTCTTCACCGGCAAGCCTTGCTATCTTATCTGAAACTTCGTTTTGCTTAGCCCTAGCCGTCTCCACGACAGAAATCAGCTCTCGCCTCTTATCGTCAACCTTGATAAGCTCATCCACACTAAAATCAATCCGCTTTTTACGAGCGGCTTCCTTTACCAAATCCGGATTTTCCCTTATAAATTTTATATCTAACATAACTAAAGTTTCTTATATAATATCAAAAATGTTAAAATATACAACATGTCAGACGAAAAACTAAAATTACCGAGGAGAATAACCTTTAATGATTTTCCAGCCCTTTTGAAAGAGATTCCCGACCCTCCTAAAGAACTTTATATAGAAGGAGAGTTTCCTAATGAAAATTCTATCTTCCTTGGCGTAGTTGGCACAAGAAAATTTTCCACTTATGGCAAACAATCCTGTGAAAAGATAATAGCAGGACTTAGGGGCTATAACATTGTCATCGTAAGTGGCCTAGCTATCGGTATAGATGCTATCGCCCACCGAGCCGCCTTGGATGCGGGGCTTAAGACGGTCGCCATCCCAGGCTCTGGCATAGACAGAAGTGTCCTCCACCCAAGAAGTAACCATCGATTAGCAGATGAAATAATAAGAAATGGAGGAGCCCTTCTCTCTGAATTTGAGCCAGAGATGCCAGCCGGCATACACACTTTTCCTATACGAAACAGAATCATCGCCGGACTTTCTCATGCAACCTTAGTGATAGAAGCGCCTCTACGCTCAGGGACATCTATCACAGCGCGCTTAGCTCTTGAATACAACAGGGATGTATATGCTGTGCCTGGCTCAATCTTCTCTATAAACTCCATCGGTTCAAACAAGCTCATAAGACAAGGTGCCACACCTATAACTTCAAGTGATGAGTTAATTGATTCCTTAGGGCTAAACCCGAAAGAGTCAAAGCAAGAAGAGATAAATTTCACTGATAATGAGAGACAAATACTTGATGCGTTAAGCGAACCGACAGAACGCGACGAACTCTCAAGAAGTGTTAAGCTAACACCAAGAGAACTTAATCCCCTCCTCATGACAATGGAGATAAAGGGGCTCATTAAAGAAATGAGTGGAAAGATTTTTAAAAACATATAAACAAGTTGTTATTTGCAAAAAAAAATTATTTATATTACTACTTATAGGTAATGACAAAATTAATTATTGTTGAGTCGCCGACAAAAACAAAAACAATATCCAAATACCTAAAGGGCGATTATATCGTCCGCGCAAGCGTGGGACATATCCGAGACTTACCTAAGAGCAATAAGAAAGCTATTGATATCCCTGCCGGATTCGTGCCTCACTACGAAATATCCAAAGGGAAAGAAAAGGTGGTGGCCGAGATAAAAGAGTTGGCAAAAAAGGCCGATGAAGTGATACTTGCCACCGACCCCGATCGCGAGGGTGAGGCGATATCTTGGCATATCAAAGAGGCCTGCGGACTGAAAAATCCTAAGCGTATCGTCTTCCACGAGATAACCGAAAATGCTGTTAAAGAAGCGATGAAACACCCCCGAGATATTGACACTGACTTAGTAAAAGCTCAAGAGGCAAGACGTGTCTTAGACAGACTCGTCGGTTATGACCTCTCCGGACTTATCTGGAAAAAGGTGCGCTATGGTCTCTCTGCAGGGCGTGTACAGTCGCCGGCGTTACGGATAATCATGGAGCGTGAGCGTGAGATCCGTGCTTTCGTGCCGGAAAATTATTGGGTTATTAGTGGCGAATTTTCCGCCCAAGGCGGACCATCCTCGGGCTGGGAAAATACCATAACTTTAACTTGTGACATAGAACCTAGAGAAGAAAAAGAGACGGACCGTATACTAGGAGTCGCAAAAAAAAACCCATGGAAAGTAATAGATATAAAACAGACTGAGACGAAGAGGTCTCCTCGTGCGCCATTTACTACATCTACCTTACAACAGACGGCTAGCTCCCGGCTAGGATATTCTCCTTCACGGACAATGATGATTGCCCAAAAACTTTATGAACATGGACTTATAACATATATGAGGACAGACAGCGTCAATGTCAGTAAAGAAGCTCTACCTCAAATTTACAACGAGATAGAAAAACAATATGGCAAAGAATATCTTTCTCCGAGAGTATACAAATCTAAAAGTAAAAATGCCCAAGAAGCGCATGAAGCTGTCCGCCCGACAGACTTCAGCCAAAAATCTGCCGGCTTAAACGACGAGCAGAAAAAGTTATACAGACTAATCTGGGAGAGAACGATTTCCTCGCAGATGTCTGATGCTAAATTACTCAAGACGAAGATATCAGCCAATGTCACAGGAAGAGAGACAATCCCCGACTTCTCTGTAAATGGTAGTATCACTATTTTTCCCGGATGGCTTGCAGTAGACACAATGGCTCAAGGTGAAGAAACTCAGCTACCAAAAATCGCTGTAGATGAAAAATTAAAATTATTAAACATAGATAGTGAAGCTAAACAGACCGAACCACCAGGAAGATATACCGAGGCTGGCTTGGTAAAAGAACTGGAAAAACGCGGGATAGGCAGACCGTCAACTTACGCTTCAATCATCAAGACTATCAATGACCGCGGTTATGTGACAAAAGAAGGCAAGACCCTCCACCCGACTGACACTGGAGATGTGGTCAGCACTTTTCTTGAAGACAATTTCACTCAATATATAAGCGACTCATTTACGGCAGAAATGGAAGATAAGCTAGACGAAATAGCTGAAGGTAAAAGAGAATACGAGAAAATGCTTTCATCTTTCTATGGACCATTTTCCAAAGAGGTAAAAGCAAAAGGAAAGTCCGCTGAGAAAATCACCAACCTCGGTGACGCGGACAAAAATATGAAGTGTCCTCTTTGCCAAGGATCAATGGTTATCAAACTCGCTAAAACTGGCAAATTCTTGAGTTGCGCGAAATTTCCTGATTGTCTAGGTGCCAGAAAAATGGATGGTTCGGAAATGGAAGGACCAAAAGAGACCGGAGAAACCTGCCCTGAGTGTGGAGGTAAACTTGTAGAACGTGAAGGACGCTTCGGTAAATTCATCTCTTGTGCCAATTACCCTAAATGTAAATTTATCAAAACAAGCCCCGAGGAAGAAGCAAAGAAAAAGACCGGCGTTAAGTGTCCTGCCTGTAATCCTCTAGCTAGTGGAGGTGAGATAGTGGAACGTCGTGGCAGGTTCGGACTATTTTACTCCTGCTCCAATTATCCGGAATGCAAGTTTGCCATTAAAGCAAAGCCTACTGGCAATATCTGCAATCTCTGCGGATCGCTTATGATGGAAGGGACCAAAACTATCCCCGACAGATGCAGTGACAAAACCTGCCCAAACCACAGACCGGATAAATTGAAATAAACTTTAACATCTAAACGGCTCAATCCGTCCGCCAGCTGGCGACGGATTGAGCCGTTTAAGTTTAAGGTTGAGCCGTTTAGCCTCTGGGCTATCAACATACCATGTCGACATAGTATGTTGACCAGTAACCTTATACCTGAAATACAAAAGGCCAACTATAATCCGCCGTGGCGTATTATAATTGGCCTTTAGAAAAATTTTCTTTATCCATGGCAAGGGCATACAGCGAGTAAAATCCTGTATGCTTCTTGTAAAAAAATAATCCTCCCAGATCTTCCTCTCCCAAAAGAAGAAAATCCGGTTCTTCTTCCGTAAGGTAACTACCTTCTTCATTTATAACCTTATGGAATTTTAATAGCTCCGCCATATCCCACCTCCTGTATTTACGAGGTTAAATGGCTACCTACTACCTAACACCTAACGCTGACCGATGAAATTCACTATTCGATCACCTATAACTTCTTCTCCGGGAAAGAGGGGGTCAAAATCTTCCATGGTCTCAGACACAACCCCTCTTTTCTCCTCTTCTTCCAATATCTCTCTTTTTTTAAATAACAGAACCTTGCCCATAATCACAACCTCCTTTTTAAGAGATGTATACTTTATCGGCTTCCCAAAATTATTCATCTATTGTATAATAAAATTGTTAAAAAAGTCAACCCCACCGAACAAAGTGTAAGAGGATAAACCCAGAAAAAACATTTATGGAATACGATATACAAGAAATAATAGGTCAGCTTAGAGAGCCTCTTGAGGCGGATGTTAAGATTATAGAGAAAGCCTATAACTTCGCCAAAAATGTTCACGAAGGTCAAGAAAGATTTTCCGGGAAACCTTATTTTTCTCACCCTTTTGAGACGGCAAAGATACTAGCTTCTCTGCACTTAGACGCAGTCACTATCGCCGCCGGACTCCTCCACGACATAATAGAAGATACCTCTACAACAGAAAAAGAAATTCGGAAGGAATTTGGCGAGGAAATTTTAGGCCTTATAAAAGGGGCTACAAAACTTGGTAAACTTAAATACAGCGGAGTGGAACGTCATGTAGAAAATTTACGAAAGCTATTTCTAGCTATGGCGAAAGATATCCGAGTAATCCTTATAAAACTCGCTGACAGGCTTCATAATATGCAGACCCTACAGTATGTCCGAGAGGAAAAAAGAAAAAGAATAGCACTGGATACATTTGAAATATATGTACCGATTGCCAATAGACTTGGCATGGGTTACTTCAAAGGGGAATTAGAGGATCTGGTGTTTCCATATCTTCATCCGGATGAATATAAAATAGTAAAAAAGATTTCTAAAGAAAAAATTAAAGAAGGAGATAAAATTTTACTAAAGTTAAAACACAAGGTTGAGACTGAACTTGAAAAAGAAGGTGTTAAGCCGATAAGTATCCATAAGCGAGTAAAACATCTCTGGAGTCTCTATAAAAAACTTAGGGACAACGATATGCAGATAGAACGCATCTATGACATTACAGCGATGAGGATTATTGTTGAGAATGTTGAAGATTGTTATCGCACACTCGGTATAATACATAAAATATGGAAGCCCCTACCCGGAAGAATCCGTGACTACATAGCACTTCCCAAGTTAAACGGCTACCAAAGTCTCCATACTACCGTTTTTACTGATAAAGGAAAAATTGTTGAGATTCAAATAAGGACCGCTAAGATGCACAAAGAATCCGAATACGGTATTGCCGCCCATTGGGCTTACAAAGAAAATACTTCCAAAAAAAGCTGGGTATCAAACCCTAAATTCGCTTGGGTTAACCAACTTCTTGAATGGCAGAAAGATGTATCAAATCCTGAAGACTTCCTAGAAAACTTAAGAATAGATTTCTTTGAAGACCGCGTCTTCACTTTTACTCCTAAAGGCGATGTGATAGACTTGCCAAAAGGATCAACTGTCATAGATTTCGCTTATGCGATACATTCCGCAATAGGAAATAAGGCCAGTGGCGCTAAAATCAATGAAAAATTCTCTTCGCTTGATACGGTGCTAAATAATGGCGATATCGTTAACGTCCAAACCATCAAAGACAAAAAACCAAATATTGTATGGCTGAAAAACGCAAAGACGACGCTAGCTAAAAAACAAATAAGATTATCACTAAAGAAATATGGATACATCCCATCTGATGCTCCGGAGAAAAATACCAAAAGCACCGAGAAGATAGAAATAATAATAAAAGCTGAAAACAGAGTAGGTCTTCTAAGAGATGTCGCTTCTGTCTTCTCAGAATTCAGAGCCAATATAGAGAACACGAACTCCAGACAAGAAGACAATTTTAAAATAATAAATATATTATTTACACCAAAAAATCATAATCAATTTGATAAGATAAAATCAAAACTTGAAAAAATAAAAAAAGTTAAAGAAATTACCTCTCGAATTAGATTGTAAAATTACCTAAGGCGTCTTCATCAGTTTCTACGGATTGAGCAAGACTAGAGGGGAAATCTTCTATAACATTGTCTGACATTCCCTGTGTATCATTAACAGTATCACTATCATCGTCACTGGAACTAGGTGGAAAAAGTAAACTATCATCTACTTGTGATAATTCTCTACCTCCTAATTTTGACAATAATGCCTCAAGTTCTTCCACTGAGAAAAAGTTAATAACAATTTTACCCTTCTCGCCTATCCTCTCAAGCTGAACTTTTGTGCCAAGTCCGTCAGAGAGCTTATTCTCAATATTCTGAGTTTCAGGGTCAATTGGAATGTTCTGCTTCCTCACACGCTCCTTAGCTATACTTCTGGCAATACCCTCCGCCTCTCTGACTGTCATTTTTTTCACCATTATCTCTTCAAAAAGGGTCATCTGGTCATCCGGCCTGTCAGAGAGCATTAAGAGTGGGCGAGTATGCCCCTCATTTATCTTACCTCCCCCCAAACCCATCAATATAATTTCCGGTAAGGCTAATATCCTAATACTATTTGATACGAATTCCCTGCTTTTCCCCATCTTGGCGGCTACTTCATGGTGCTTCAAGCCAAACTCATCTATAAGCCTTTTGAAAGCTCTCGCCTTCTCAATAGGATTTAAATCCTCTCTTTGAAGATTCTCTATTATAGCAATCTCTAACTTAACCTTTGAACTTTCATCGTTTCTTATGATCACGGGCACTTGAAAAAGGCCGGCTTTCTTAGATGCCCTTAATCTCCTTTCCCCCGCTAAAAGCTCATATTCAACTCGGATGCCAGACTCTGTCTCAAACTCTTTCCTAGTAACGACTAGGGGCTGTAAGATACCGTATTGGCGGATAGACTCCGCAAGGTCGCCAAGTTTCTCCTCGTCAAACTCACGCCGAGGCTGATAAGGGTTAGGATTGATCTTATCAACCTCTATCCAGAATATTGAGTTGCTGTGTAAGTTGGACATAATTAATATTGATTATAACAAAACCAATTATAAATTCAACTCAAAAGATTCTGGAAAAATATTAATTGATTTTCAAGGCAGATTTTGGTATCATTTCCTAAGATTTCAATTGTCGCTGTGGCGAATCCACCAGCTGGCGGAGGCAGATCTGCACGACTCCCGCCCGCCTTGACTTTGGCATTATTTGAAAAAAGTTGTAATATTTTATTAAGCTGGAGTGGCGGAATTGGCATACGCGCACGACTCAAAATCGTGTGTCCTTACGGACTTGAGGGTTCAACTCCCTCCTCCAGCACAAGTATTGATCTTGCACAACACAGTCAAGGCAAAGTCGGGCGTGGCAAGATCGTGTGGGGTAACCCATGTCGGTTCGACTCCAACCATCGGCACAGATAACTAAGATCTTTAACAATCAAAGGAGGTAAGAATTATGATAATTGAAGCGGTTGGTTTTGAGCACCCCCATGTCTTAGATAAGCTAGTCGAAGTAACAAAAGATTTACCTTTTGCAAAGATAATGATATTCGTTTGGAAAGACTCACAGTCTATAAATGCAGAAAAAAAGTCTACACCATTCTTAACAATTACGGTCCCTGATGAATCTTCCGCGGAAGAAATTTATCTTGTCCGTGAGATACTTAGGTCCTGTGGATACCTAACATACATATTAGTAAAACCATCAGAATCTATCCCTATACGATACCGCTAACATAATCCTTCTTATCGCTCAAACCCCAGCAAAGAATTTGCTGGGGTCTTTTTTTTTCTAAAAAATCATATATGATACATTATAATCATGGCGAAAACTTACCACATCGTAACCTTCGGTTGCCAGTCAAATCTTGCTGATTCTGAACGAATAGCCAGTGTCATTGAGAACGCAGGTCTTAAATATATAGAGAATAAGGAGAAAGCTGACATCTTAATATTTAATACTTGCTCAGTGCGTCAAAAGGCCGAAGACAGGGTCTTTGGCTATAAGAAAGAAGTTGAAAAATTAAAAATTGGCAATAAAAAATTGAAGATTGTCTTAACCGGCTGTATGATGCATTATAGTGAAAAAGAACTTAAAAGACGCCTCCCCTCCATAGATGTCTTCATAGATATAAAAGAGATAGCCACCCTCCCTAAACTTCTAAAAATCAAAATAAAAAATGTTAGACATCCGATGTCTAGCATAGAAGATGATTATCTGAATCTAGAGCCGAAATATACCTCTAAGTTTTCGGCTAATATCCCTATCTCCTATGGCTGTAATAATTTCTGCACCTATTGCATAGTCCCCTATTCCAGAGATAGAGAATATTCAAGGTCAGCTAAAGATATAATAGAAGAGGCAAAAAAACTGATAGAAAAAGGGTATAAAGAAATCTGGCTCCTTGGGCAAAATGTAAACTCCTACAATTATAATGGTTTCAAGTTTTCTGAATTACTTAGAGAAATAAACGCTATCCCCGGTGATTTCTGGATACGGTTTGCCTCTCCTCATCCGAAAGATTTTTCAAACGACACAATAAAAGCAATGAAAGAGTCTAAAAAATTCGTTCATTATATAAATCTTCCAGCTCAATCCGGAGATAATAAGATACTCAAAAAAATGAATAGGCCATATACCGCCCTTCACTATAAAAAGCTGGTGGAAAAGATAAGAAAAGAAATCCCCGATATTTCTCTCTCCACTGACATCATCGTCGGATTCCCGGGGGAGACTAAAGATCAGTTTAAAAACACTAAAAACCTCTTCAGGGACATAGAGTTTGATATGGCCTTCCTTTCTGAATATTCGCCACGGCCCGGCACAGCGTCAACAATGGTGATGAAAGATGACGTCCCCCACAGAGAGAAAGAAAACCGAAAAAACAGTCTTAACAATATTCTTATTAAAACCGCTCTTAAAAATAACAAAAAATTAAAAGGTAAGACAATCCGAGTCCTCATAGATAAAAAAAATAAAGGCAGTTTTTGGGGCAGAACGGAGGGAAACAAACTTGTTGAAATAAGACCATCGGCAAAAATTAGAATTGGAGAATTTAAAGATATAACAATCACAGCAATAAGCCCATGGAGACTCAAAGGAAAAATAAAATAATAGTGATACTTGGACCGACGGCCGTCGGCAAAAGCGATTTTGCCGTAAAAGTTGCGGAAAAAATTAATGGCGAGATAATCTCTGCAGATTCTCGCCAGGTCTATAAGAATCTTGATATTGGCACAGGCAAAATCAAAGGGAAAGAGATGCAGGGGGTCCCTCATTATCTTATAGATATAATAAGTCCTAAAAAAGCTTTCTCTGTGGCTCAATATAGAAAACTGGCCATTGATTCTATACAAAATATATTAGCTAAAGGTAAGATTCCTATCATAGTAGGTGGGACTGGGCAATACATACAATCTATCGTTGATAATATATCCATACCGGAAGTGCCACCGAATCAAAAACTAAGAAAAGAACTTGAAGCAAAAACAAATGATGAACTGTTTAAGATATTAAAGAAGTTGGATATACGGCGAGCCAAGAATATTGATAAAAATAATCCAAGGCGATTGATCAGAGCGATTGAGATAGCAAGGGCTATTGGTAAAGTCCCTAAGTTAAAATCAAAACCGAATGATAATTATCAATTTTTACAAATCGGACTAATGGCAAGCAATGAGAAACTGAAACAACGGATTGAAAAAAGAATAAAAAAAATGCTCAAATCAGGGCTTATAAATGAAGTAAAGAAAATACGACAGTCTGGATTAAGCTGGAAAAAAATTCACGAGCTGGGCTTTGAATACCAATATCCGACTTTATTCTTAAGAAATAAGATAGACCGCGATGAAATGCTTGAAAAAATGCTAATCGCAAATTATAAATACACTAAGCGTCAAATGACTTGGTTTAAAAAGGACAAAAGAATAAAGTGGTTTACTACTGAAGAAAAGGATCTTAAAAAGTCTAGAAAATCAATTAAAGATTTTCTTCTTGATCATTAGAATACTCTATTGCTTTTGGCTTCATCGTAGGGAAAAAGATTACTTCTTTTATATTTTGAGTATTAGAGAGAAGCATCACTAGCCTATCTACACCGACCCCTACACCCCCAGCCGGGGGCATGCCATATTCCATCGCTTCAAGATACCCTTCGTCACTTGGCGAAACTTCCGCTTCCCCTTCTTTCCTTTTTCTATCTTGTTCTAAAAATCTTTCTTTCTGGTCAAGCGGATCATTAAGCTCTGAGAAAGCGTTTACTATCTCAATACCGCCAATAATCAGCTGGAACCGGTCTATAAATAATGGATTATTTTCTTTCTTCTTGGCAAAAGGAGAAAATTCCGCAGGATAATCAATAATGAATGTAGGTTGAATGAGTTTTGGTCTACATATTTTCTTATAGATATTATCTATAATCTTCTCTTTTGCTTCATGATCTTCCACTTTAATACCAAATTGTTTTGCCTTAAGAGCAATATCATCACGAGTCAAAGAAAATGGGTTTACCATAAGGGTATATTTCTTTAACAAATCAAAATAAGATATGACTGAAAATTTCTTTGAAAAATCTATCGTATTGCCATTATACTCAATAGAGGATTTTTTAAATATATTTTTCACTATTAACTTAAACATTTTCTCAATAAAAGCGCGTTGGTTTTCAGCGTTAGAATACGCCTCATAGAACTCAAGCATAGTAAACTCCGGATTATGAGTTGGGGAGATTCCTTCATTTCTAAAATTTCTTCCAATTTCATAAACTTTAGAAAAACCGCCCACAAGCAACTGCTTAAGATAAAGCTCAGGAGCGATCCTTAAATATAAATCTATATCAAGTGTGTTGTGGTGAGTTATAAACGGCTCAGCAGTGGCACCACCAGCTAAAGGTTGAAGAAGTGGCGTCTCCACCTCCAGATAACTCTCCTTATTTAGAAAGCTTCTTATCTCTGAAATAATCTTTGAACGGATAATAAAACGATTTCTAACATCAACAGACATTAAGAGATCAAGATACCTCTTTCTAAAACGCTCATCTATGTCTGATAATCCATGCCATTTGTCAGGCAAAGGTCTTATTGACTTAGAGAGCATTTTCCATCCGGAAACCTTAAGTGTCTTTTCATTTTTCTTCGTCTTAAACAAAGTACCACCGAGCTCCACAAAGTCACCCATATCAACAGTATCAATAAATAATCTATATGAACCCTCGCCAACTTCATCTTTCTTTAGATAAGCTTGCATCCTCACCCCATCATCTAAGAAGTCAATAAAAGTTGAACCACCATGACCACGGACAGTCATAACTCTGCCTGCCATAAAAAATGGCTTCTTTCTCTTAGAAAGCTTAACAAAATTATCAATCGCTTCCTCGGTTGAATAATCCTTTTTTGCATCTATTGGATAAGGGTTTATATCGGACCCCTTCAATAGATTAAGTTTTTTAATTCTTTCATTTCTTATTTCTTCAAATGAACTCATAAAAATTATTTTAACATAATTTATCAATATAACAAAGAGGAC
>Ga0210057_1006791_pt1 | contig 14137 bp, 16 predicted proteins | sample CryGeyCG2114_010_2_FD_183968 | JGI IMG/M metagenome (GOLD analysis project Ga0210057, IMG submission 183968) | Groundwater microbial communities from aquifer - Crystal Geyser CG10_big_fil_rev_8/21/14_0.10 (SPAdes) (version 2) | ecosystem: Environmental > Aquatic > Deep subsurface > Groundwater ... | reverse complement strand
CAATCATTTGAACAGAAAAGTTGTTTTTCTCGGAAGATCATTATACAAATATGTGAGCGCTGCTGAAGAAGTTGGCATAATTGATTTTTCAAAAGTCAAAATCGCGAAATACTCCAATCAAAGCAAGGCTTTGTTAAAGAAAATAGAAAAAGAAGGCCCTGACAAGTATTTGGTGGTTGTCACAGGCCACCAAGGAGAGCCAAAAAGCACTTTGTCAAAGCTTGTTCACAAAGAGCTGCCTTTCAAATTTATGTCTGACGATGTTGTTATTTTCTCAAGCAACGTCATTCCTGTTCCGATAAACCAAAATCACAGGGCAAAGATGGAGGAATTGCTGACAAAGCAGGGTGTCAGGATTTTCAAAGACCTGCACGTTTCAGGCCATCCTGCAAGGGAGGATTTAAGGGAGTTTATACGCCTCGTAAATCCAAAACACATGATTCCTGCCCACTCGGAAATAGACAAAATGAAGCAGTTTGAGGAATTGGCTCATCTGACAGGCCATAAAAACATACACTTCTTGTATACTGGCAAAAAGTGGAAACTTCCTCTATAATGCCTATTTAAAGCAAAGTAAAACTTTATATACGTGAACCTTTTTTAGCACTCCAGAGGGGACACAAAAATGAAATTGGTTTTAGCAGATGCAACATACTTAAAAGACAGCGTTGGCGTAATTTCTGAATTAGTTACAGAAGCGAGATTCAATGTATCCAGGGATGGCATGGAAATGATTGCTATGGATCCCGCTAATGTTGCAATGGTTATTTTCAAATTATTGGCTCCGTGCTTCATGGAGTTTGAATTGGACGCTCCTGAAGAAATGACTCTCAATCTTGCAAGCTTGAAGCAGGTATTAAGAAGAGCGTCTCCTGCGGACATCCTGACTTTAACAAAAGAAGATTCGCAGTTAAAGATACAATTAAGGGGAAAGAGCACAAGAACGTTCTCGCTTCCTTTATTGGACGCAGACCAGAGAGAGCAGAAAATTCCTAATCTGACTTTCCCGCTGAGCATTGAAATGCCTAGCGCGGTTTTATCAGGCGCAATAGAAGACGGCAGCATCTTTGCGGAAGCAGTCTCATTTTCCTGCGACAAGGACAAATTCAACATCAATGGAGAGGGCGATTCAAGCAAGGCAACCATTGAAATGCGCTCTGGCGAAGAGGCAAAAATAACAACCCAGTCGACAGCAGACGTGAAGGCCAAATATTCTGTTGAGTACTTGAAAAAAATAATCAACGGCTCGAAATTGGCTGAAACTGTGCAAATCCAGTTTAATCAGGATTACCCATTGAGAATTGACTATACAGTCATAGACAGACTGCAATTATCTTTTATTCTTGCTCCAAGAGTCGAGAATGATTAGTATTTAGCATCTTTCATTTCTTTTGGCTTTTTCTTTTTAGAAACATCCTGAATTATTAACTTAATGCGTTTTAATTTTGTTTCCGGCATTTTCGCGCGTGAAAGCCAAACTATATGCATTCGCCTATACGAAGGCGCTAATTTGATAAACTCATCAAATAAATTATTCTTAATAAGCTCTTTTTTCAATGCTAAAGGAATAGGCGCATTTTTTGGAATATTATGGTCAATTACTGGTTTTTTCAGGCCTTCTTTGTAATATTTTAAGCCGAGAGGCATCATTCTTCCTTCTTTAATCAATTGTTTTGCGTAAGAAAGAGTATTTAGGCTCCATCTGCTTTTATTATTTCTGCGGACAAAACATTGAGAATATCTATTATCATCTATTTTTTTGACAGTTGTGTCAATCCATCCGAAACAGATTGCTTCGTGCATTGCTTCAATATTTGTTAATGTAGGCTGTTTGGTGTGCTTCTTGTATTTAATGAGGCGGACTTTGCTCTCTTTCAAATGATTCTTCGCAAGCCATTCTCGCCATTCGTGCTTATTTTTAAGATAAATTAGTATTTCTTCTGCCATATTAACAAATCACTTTCTTTTTCTTCTCGAAGTTTTATGTTTGCGATTTTCTATAAACGCAATAATGACCGCTGAAATTAATGCCCCTATAGACGCAAGAAACATGTCTTTTTGCGCATCCCATACGTCTCCCTGCGTTCCAAGATAGCTTATTCCTAAATCTCCTCCGAATACAATGGCTGCGCCCCATTCAACCAGTTCATAAAACATACTGAAGCACATCACAATCTGAATTGGAATCGCATATCCCCAGATTTTTTTTGCAGACGCTACTCGCATAAAAACTTCTTTTATTGGGTACAGAATTAAGAGTCCGAAAAGCAGATGCACAAGTCTATCATAATGATTTCTTGAAAATCCCAGCAATGCGGTCAGTTCTGTCCCTAAGATTGTCTTTAACCAATTATCATATGGAACTTCTGAATATGTGTAATGCGCTCCCATCAGGTGAAAGAGCATAAACACAAAAATAAGCGTGTATGAAGTGTTGCTGAGCCTGAATTTATTGTATGTGTATAATAAAATAATTGCCAGAACCAAAGTTGGTATGTGTTCGAGGATAAAATCATTAGGATGAGAGATATTAATTGTTGTTATCAAAAACAATGCTATAAATAACCAGAACAAAACAGCAGGATATCTTAATGCCTTCATAAGGAGAATTCAACTATTAGGGTATTAAAGACTTTCGCACAATTCAGCTAACTTTATAACTTATATTTTGATTGCATTCATATGAGCGATATATTGAGTTCAGAAGTAGAAAAACAAGCCAAAAAGCTGGGTCTTGAAAACCTTGTTGAAGTATATGATGCAATAAAATTCAGGAATAATCCGCCTGAGCAGGATGCGATTTATCTTTTTGGCCAGACAAAAGACAATGAATCTTCTGTTTTTGAAAGAGCCGTGATGCTGTTCGAACATGAAGTTTCAGACAAAATATTGATAATTAATGCTGAAAAGGCAAATGGCTTCCCAGGATATGCTGAATGGCATGAAAGGCTTGGAAAAAGAATGCCTGGACAAAACATATATCCTGTTCCGATTGAAAACCCAAAAGCCGTGAATACATTATCAGAATCTGTTGAATTAATTAAGTATGCAACATCCAAAGGACATTATGCTTTGGGAATTGTCGCGGCTCAATTCCACATGTTAAGGGCGTTTATGACTGCTGCGAGCGAGGCAATACGCCAAAATCCAGGAATTAAACTGCATCCGTTTTGCGGAACAGAGCTTCCTTGGGACGAGCATGTTGCTCATTCGCAGGGCACATTATACGGAACAAGAAGAAAATTGGTTGAAGAGGAATTGATAAGAATCAATAAATATCAAAATGATGGAACTTCTTCAAAAAAGCCGAGCATAAAGCCGGTTAAGGAAATTCTTGAATACTTAAAAAGTTATTAATTACCTTATCTTCTTCGCGATCTTCTCAATCCACTCCGATACTAAATAGCTGTGCTTTATCCCTGTAAGTGGTTCTTTGCCAGAATTAATGCAGTCTATGAAATGGAAAACCTGATTTTTTAATGGTTCTCGCGAGATAACATTCGCAATTTTTGGCTCTGGAAGCGATAAAAACGTAGTGCTTCCTGATGATTTTACGGCAGGGTAGGAAATTTCAAACATTTTCAATTTATATTCTGCCATTTCATCAAATACCATTGTTCCAGTGCTTCCGACGATCATAAATTTGCATGATTTGACAGGGCTTATCCAGGACATTTGCAAATTGGCAGTAAAAGGTTTATCAAACTCGACAACGCAAGAAGTGGAGTCATCTCTTCCATCTTGTTCCAAGTAAACGCTCTTGCCATTAACTTTAGTTATCTTAGAGGCATTAAACAAATATTTAATCATCGACAGCATGTGTGTTCCTGCATCAAGGAAACAGCCAACATCGTTTCTCTGCATTCCGTAATAAAAGTGCTCAGCATATACGTGTTTAATCTTTCCAAGAGATGCTATGTTGTCAAGAATGAAATTAACGTAATCATTATACACATACTGGTGTCCAGTCATAAATATTTTTCGTGATTTTGAAACAGCTTTTTTCAATAATTTTGCTTCTGCAAGATTGACGCACATTGGCTTTTCGAGCAATACGTGTTTTCCCGCGGATAATGCTTCAATTGCGAGCGCGCAGTGTGTCGAAGGTGGAGTTGCGATAATAACGCAGTCTACTGAGGCGTCGTTTATGATGTCTGACGGATTTATAGTTGTCTTCACTCCAGTCAGCAAATCCTTGTATTTTTCAAATACTGCTGATGTGCGATTTGCAACTCCGACAAGCTGGACGTCTTTCATTTCTCTTAATATTCTGACGTAATTCTTGCCAAAATACCCGCATCCTATTATTCCGAATTTCATCATTGTTTCATTGATAAATTGGTGTTTTCTTTAAACCAAGTAAGCGAGCGTTTCAATCCTGTTTTCAAATCGATTGACGGCGAATATCCAATGTCGGATTTTGCCTTTGTTAAGTCCGGACAGCGTCGAGATGGCTCGTCCTGAGGATAGTTTTCAGGATACGCTATTAATTGGGAGCGGACAGAATTATCGAATACGTGTTCTGCGACAACTTTTGACAGGTCATGCATTGTTATTTCGTCATTGTCATTCCCAATGTTGTACACTTCCCCATTCTTCCCGGACAAAAGCACCTTAAAGAAGCCGATTATTGCGTCTGTGACATAGCAGAATGTTCTTGTCTGCTGTCCGTGGCCGTGCACTGTCAGTGTCTTGCCCTGCATTCCTTGGCTTAGGAATGTTGGCACAACTCGATAGTCGAATGCGCTCATTCCAGGTCCGTATACATTGAATGGGCGGACAATCTTGATTGGCAGATTATGAACTCGATGGTATGCCATTGACAAAGTTTCGCCGACACGCTTGGATTCATCATAGCAAGAGCGTGGTCCGAGAGAAGAGACATTTCCTTTGTAATGCTCTGGCGTCGGTATAAAGCTTGGATGCGGGTCTCCATATATTTCGCTTGAGCTGAAATACAGCACGCTTTGGGCGTTTTTCTCGCGGGCAAGCTCTGCCATATTCTTTAATCCAAAGATTGTTCCTTCTATTGTTTCTATAGGGAATTTTTTGTAATATACTGGCGACGCGACTCCTGCCGCATTAATGACGTAATTCACAGGTTCTTCAGTCTTGAATGGCATGCAGACATTATGTTCTATAAACTTGATGTGCGGGCTGTCTATTGTCCTTATGAGATTATTTTTCCTTCCCACAATGTGATTATCCAGAGAAATTACCTTGCATGGCTTTGAAAACATGTGCTTGTTCATGAAGTCTATTGTCGCGATGAAATAGCTTCCGATAAAACCACAGCCGCCTGTAATCAATACAGTTTTGCCTTCGAGCATTTTAGCCTCGTCAGATATTGTATCAGCAATCGTAAACAAATCTTGTTCAACAACGTCATTAAGAACAATCGGATTAGGAACAGGAACAATAAACTTGCCTGCGTTGTGTATTTTCTTCATAATAGGTCTTGCAAAATTCCATGCGAATATAGAGATGTAATCTGGTTTTGATGTCTTAAGTTCTTCAGAGCTGACAACTGGAATCTTCATTCCTGGCAAATAAAGACCTTGCTTCCAGGCGCTGTCGTCAACAATATAGCTGATAACATCAGCGCCAACGCCAAAATAATTCAATAATGTTGTTGCTTTCGCAGGGGCTCCATAGCCAACAATTTTTTTGCCCTCGGATTTTAGTTTTGAAAATAACGCTAATGCATTTTGCTTGTTGGCATCCACCTTCTTCGAGAAATCTTCATAAGTTGATATTGAATGTATTCCTGCTTTCTCTTCTTCCTGCAAAAATTTGGCTATCGAAGAGCTTACAGGCTGTTGTCCTGTTGATTTCTGCGAATAAACGCGTATTGAACCGCCGTGCGTGTCTGTTTTTTCAACATCGAATACCTGCATTCCCAGTCTTGACAGCAATTGCTGTATTGTTTTGACAGAAAAGTAAGAGAGATGTTCGTGATAAATAGTGTCAAACAAGTTTTTCTGTATCATGTCCGCGACATAGTATGCTTCTATGATGAACATCCCATCATCAGAGAGAACTTCTTTGACAGCGGCAACTAAAGTGTCCAAATCATCGATATGAGGAAATACGCTGGTTGCTGTAACAATTTTTGCATTTCCTTTTGAAGCAACAATTTGTTTGGCAACTTCGACATTAAAAAATGCAGGCACTGTTTCTATTCCGCTTTTAGTCGCAAGTTCGGCAATCTTTACAGCGGGATCTACACCCAATACGCGGCAGCCTTTTTCCTTAAATGGGCGCAATAATATCCCGTCATTGCTTCCAATGTCTAATACGAGTGAATTTGCCGGAATATTAAATCTCGAGCACACATGATTTGCAAGTTCCTTAAAGTGTGAAACAAACACAGGCGAAGTGGAGGAAACATAAACATAGTCCTTGAACAATAATTCAGGGGACACTATGTCCAATAATTGGGCGAAACTGCAGTCTTTGCAGAAGTATAATTCCAAAGGAAACATCTGTTCTGGTTTTGAAAGATCTTCCTTTCTGAGAAATGCGTTTGCCGGCGGAGTCTTTCCCAAAGACAGCACTTTCTGCAGATTGTTTCCCTTGCATACTCTGCATGAAGTGTTTGTTCTCAGATTTTCATTCAATGCAATCACTCTATGAGTTTTACCCTGACTAAATCTTCCTCGTATGCCTTCGAAGGCCTGTATTCTGTGGATAATGTCAAAAATACAGAATCTTCTGTGAATCTCATTGCATGTTCATGCATTGCAGGCGTAAATACCATGTCGCCTGCTTCAACAATGACTTTTTGCAATTGCGATTCGTCAGCGCCGACAGGCTTTTCGTAATACTCCATTTTGCCTGTTATCATATAGCAGTAATGTGTGTCTTTTTTGTGGTAATGATTTGCGCGTATTGCGCCTTTGTTTGATGTTATTAGAAGCGTGCTCTTGATGATTGTCTTGCCGTCATCTAAAATTTTGAGTATGTCTCCTCTTGCGTCAGTGTATTCTGGTTTGATTTGTTTAAATAACTCCATAGTATCCCTCCTGCAAAATATTTGGACTATCTGTTTATAAGGGTTATGGAATTTAATCAGAAGTTATAATCACTGTCCATAGACGACAAATCCCTATAATATCTTTCCTGCGACCAGCATTCTTTTCTTGTTTTTGGCGTAATGGTTCAAGTAATGCATAAATCGATGAATATTTTTTCCATGTTTTACAATGCTTAGCGAATTTTCAGCCATTTGAATCAGAGAATAGCTTCCTTTGCCGTCTGCATAAACAACTTCGCCTCCAAATCCTGAATCGTTTGTAAAATCGATTATGAAATCAATTCCCGGCTTTTCTGGAGTTTCGTCATTAATCAAAGTATAATCTTTCCAAGTCATGCAGTATGCCTTTCCTTCGATTGATTTTATGTTCTTTCCAACAATTGAAGAAGCGAATGACAAAAATTCAGGAGACTTCAAAAACGCCTTTAATTCCTGGGGAATGTCTGAAACAGAGTACGAAAACTTCATTTTATTGTATGCGCGCTTGAATTTTAACGAGTTCATTTTTTTCTTGATAAGGGAATAAAACTTTTTGTCAAAAAAATCCCGCATTGTTATGCTCGGCATTGTGTTTGACATAAATGCCTTTTTGGCTTCAAAAACGGATTGGAGATAGAGGGGATTAATTTCCATGAAGCCACCCTCCTATCGCCAGTCTCTGTTTGTCCACCAGAACCTCGGAAACTTCGTGAAATGATATTGGCGAAACTTCAAAAAATGCGAACTTGTTGAATTTTGGATTGATTCTTGCGGCAGTCTTGTATGACTTATCCAATAAATCGAGACTTCCGCCTTCGGATAATGATAAATCAGACAGATAAATCATAAACGCTATTTTTCTTCCTTCAAGCTGATCGTCATGGCATAATAAATAATCCGCATCCCTGTATAATGTTCCCGCGGAATCGACAATTCCCTCCTTAAGATTAAATCCCGTAATATTGTGAATAAAAGACACAAATTCAGGCGAGCATAAGAATTTTCTGAAGTCACTAAGAATTTTGTTTTTGCTTCCCTTCAAGTCTTGAGTCTGCATGAACTTAAACAAGTCTGATTCTTTTTCAATAAATTTTTCTGAAACAAGCGCCTTGACGACCGGAACAAGCTTATCGATAATGAAAAAATCGTTTATTTCAATATTCTTGAAGGGCTTTGATTTTGAAAACGCTGATTTTAGCAAATTGGCATTCTTAATGTGCTGGGAGTTTATCCATTCATTTAATTGCATACGTTGAAGACATAATCTAAATTATAAAAACGTATCTAATTAAAAAGTGGTCTTGGAGGTGTCGTTTGGGCGTCACCAATAAAATAAAAAAAATTAATCTTTAGCTCCAAAAGCTAAAGATAATAATCCTGCTAAAAATGCGAGATTTACAGGAGTGTTTCCGCCACCTGTGTTCATTACCAACATTTCTCTCAGTGTGCCTACAAAGTTTGCCGAGTCGCCTAATTTAAATGTGACAACTAATGCAACCACGATAAACAATGATAAGACTAATGATGTTGCTCTAACTTTGCGGTTGAACAAGAGCATTAATCCTCCAGCTAATTCCACAGCTATTGCCACATATACAAGCCAGGATAATCCTGCTCCAAAAAGCATTCCAAACATGCCTTTTGCCATGCTTAATGACAATAGCTTGTCCAATCCTGCCACTATAAATGCAGCTCCGAAAAATATTCTTAATATTACCGGCGCCAAATGTCTGTTTTTCTTAAAAAAATCCATCATATGTATATACCTCCATTTTATCTATTAATAAAAGAACTAGTAATTAAATTTTACTTAAAAACCCGGGTTTGTCCCAAGAGTTGAGCAATTCTTAAAGCAATATTGTGAAGTATTGCTTTGCAGTATACTTCAGCCCTTGCGGGGCTGATGTTTCTTGAGTTCAGGTTGCTTCCGTATTTTTGTTTGAATGCGTGAAAAAATCCATAGGAATCTTTTGGGAATAATAAATTGTATAGCATATGCATCGATTAGCTTTGTCTGCCGACAAATTCCATAATTCAATTACAAAGGCTTTTATATGAATTTAGCGGATTTAGAGCATGATACTTCAAAATTGGTGGTATACAACGTTATTGAATAAAAAAATTGATTTTTGCGAGCCGTTGAGAAAAAATATTTCCTGCCAAAATTTGGTGATTGGAGGCGGCATCGCAGGGTTGCATGCCGCATTGCATTTGGTGGAAAGAGGGGAACAAGTTGTTTTATTGGAAAGAAATATCTGCGGAGGAAGCTCCACAGGCAAAAGCGCGGGTTTCCTCACTCCTGACAGCGAGTTGGAATTAAGCCAGTTAATCAGAAGATATGGAAAAAACGGCGCAAGGCAAATCTGGAGCATGGCGGTGGATGGCGTTGACTTAATTGTTAAAACCATCAGGAAATACCGTATAGATTGTGATTTATCGAAGGCGGATAGTTTGTTTGTCGGCATTGGCCATTCTGGAAAAAAGGCGGTTTTGGAGGAGATTGATGCGAGGAAAAAACTCGGATTCAAGTCAGAATATTATAATGAGAAAAAAATAAGTTTAATCAACAAAGGAACAGGGTATTCCGCAGGCATTAAGTACAAAAACACTTACGCAATGAATGCGTTGTTATATGCGCAAGGCCTTAAGGAAGTGTTAATTAAGAAAGGCATGAGAATTTACGAAAGCACGGAAGTTACTGAAATAAAAAATCGCACTGCAAAAACTCATCTGGGTTCAGTTAATGCGGACAACATTATTATATGCATTGATAAAATGAAAAAGGATTTTAGCAGTGTTTCGAAAGAAGTGTACAGCGCCCAGACGTTTTTGGCGATAACAGAGCCTTTGTCCAATAAAGATATCCAAAGCATGTTCCCGAAAGACAAGGTTATGTGTTGGGATTCTAAGCTAATTTATTCATATTACCGCCTTACAAAAGATAATCGTCTTCTTCTGGGCGGAGGATCTGCATTAACAACTTTTTCTTCCACTGATGTCACAAAACCTAATGTTATTAACAGCGTAATTGATGAATTCAAAAAAAGATTTCCTGCCGTTAAGAATATTGAGTTTATACAATATTGGCCTGGAAGAATTGACACGACTAAGGATTTGATACCTCTTGTTGATTTTGATAAAAAATATCCTCATATTCAGTATGTTCTCGGCTGTGTCGGCCTTCCATGGGGTGCTTTTTGCGGCATGTATGCGGCCAAAAGATTAAAAGATGAGAAGTACTGCCATTTTTATTGCGAATACCTTAAAATGGATAGAAATTATTTAATCCCTTACTGGCTACAAAGCATTATTGGAAAGAAACTCGCATTTTCATTAAATAATGCGTTTAGCAAATACATTCAACGCTGAGTTTGTATTGCGCTAATTCCTATAAAGCCACTTGACTGCTTTCAAAACGTTCTTCTGCACTTTCTTCTTTCTTTCTTCAGTCAGGGACGTGCATCCTCCGAGATGGAAGTTTTTGGCTTTGATTCCAAAAAATCCAAGAGTGTCGTGCGTCATTACCTTTAATCCCCTAAACCGCCCTTCAAACAGCCAGAACACCCATTTCTTCGAGGAACTTGTTGTCATTACAGCCGCTTTTTTTCTTCGAAGCAGTGGCATCGGTATTCCTCCTAAAAGCCAGCTCGCATACCATAGTTTTGCGTAATAAAACGCGAATCTTGCTGTAAACACTTTTTCCATGAATCCTTTCAGTATAGCTGGCTCTGAGTTCCACCATATTGGATATATGAATATCAGATTTTTTGCCTTGCTGATTTTGTCTTGTATTTTCTTGTTTAATGCGCTCACATGCCTGTGTTCAGGAGTTGTATAATGCTCGTCTTCATGCATCACCGGATCGTATTTCATCGCGTACAAGTCAAGAACTTCATACTGCTTTCTTCTTTTTGACAATTCTGATTTTACCTGCTTCAGTGTTTCATGGCAATGTCCGGGAGTTCTTGGATGGGCGTAAATAACAATCGTTTTCATACTTGAAATGCAATCTAAGGGAATATATAATGCTTATGAAAGAAAAATAAATTATCTTTTGCCGCCAGGCCCGAATTTAAAAAACTGCTCCACAGAAACGTCCTGGGAAGTGTATTTTCCCTGTCTTGGATGGTCTTCCTTTTTTTGGTCGACTGGAAGCTGTTGTTGCTGAACAGGCTCCTCTATTTTTGGCTTTGGCTTTTCCTGCTTGAATTCTGTCTTTCTTAATTCCATTCTCAGTGATGATACTTCGTCATTTAGCATTGAAATTTTTGAGTGTAGTCTGTTAAATTCTTCAGAAAATTTTTTGTTGTTCATTTCAAGCAGCAGCTGAAATTTTGTTTCCAGGTATGCTTCTGATATTTGCGGCGAATCTGCCGGAGTTTCGAGTTGGGATGTTTGTTTTGGCTCTTCATATTGCGGTTTTTTATTTTCTGGAACAACGCCTCCCAAATCATGATTGTAAAAATTGCTTGCCTGGTTCAATGCTTCGTTGCTGCTGTCTGCGAAGCCCTGATGCTTTAAGTCCTTGATTAAATTGTTCATTTTTTTTAGTTTTTCTATGTCAATGGTCATTGTCCAACTCCTAGTTTGGCAGAGCATTTCTCGCAGTATAGCTTGCTTCCGTGCTGGGCGCTCACGCATTTTGGGCACAGGTGTTTTCCGCACCACATGCAGGCGCCGACTGCCTCTTTTTTGTGTTCGTTACAGCGCTGCATGTTCAGTACAGGTTATTGTTTGAAGGAAAGTTTTCCTTGATGAACTGTATCATCATTTCGTTGCCCGCGAGTGTGTAAGCTTTCAAGGCCGCGCTTACCAAGCCTTGTTTCATGCAGGTGTCGCCAAGTGTGCTTAGTTTTTCTTTGTCTTCTGACAATTCGAATGCTTTTGCCGCATATCCTATTTGGCTATCTGCCAATGCCTTTTCTCCAACTTCCGCAAGTTTTGATTTGTTTTTTACAGCGACAAACACTTCAATTGCATAGTCGTATTTGCTTTTTCTAAGGCAGTCTTCGCCTACTTTTATCAGTCTTTCATTGTTTCCAAGGGCAATAAATGCTTTTATTGCGTCTGATAGCTTGCCTTCTTCAAGGCATTTATTTCCTGATTTTAGCAGTTTATCCTGATTTCCTGCAAGTCTGTAACAATCAATTGCGTTGGAGAATAATCCTACGTTCTCATAGTCTTCCCCGATTTTAACAAGCTTCATCTTGTTTCCGCATAATATGAATACTTTTACTGCTTCGCTTAGTCTTCCGCGTCTTGCGTATTCTTCGCCAAGCGCGTTCAAAAGTTCTTTTTTTGATTCTTCGTCAAACATTGACAAATTTATATTGTCAACGCCCTTGTCCAATAATGTCGGGAGTAATTTCTTGAAATTGCTCAAGTCTTTGTAGTTCTTTGTTACTTCGTTGACACTTCTTAACGTATCAGAAACAATTTTTTTTTCTATTTCATCGCTCATATAAACACACCTTTGTAAATTTTTGTTGCCACTTCGGAATGAAATATGAACACACTTGCATGTATTTAAACATTTCGATTTCGAAAAAATGAGAAAAATTTAGAAAAAATAATCAAAAAATGTGACTATTCAGCAGCTTCTGTGCTTTCTGATTGCGCAGGCATTGCCGCATTGCTGATAATCATTATGTCGCCGATTGCTTTAACTAATTGCTGAGGCACAATAACTCCTTTTGCGCTTCCTAAAACTTTGCTCAAAAAGCTGTTTCTTGTTGCGCTTACTCGCCAGCCGTAAACCTTTGTTTGTGTCAATATTGCTTCTTCAATATCTCCAAAGTAGAGTCCTTCGTTCGTAAATACCTTCATATTGTATATTTCAGAAATTTTCTTCATCTTGAGCATATTGCATCCTCCATTGAATTTTTGCTATTCTGGAATAGTTACCACAATGCTTGTATATAAACTTTTTGCGTGTCATTCTTAAGAACAAGCTATGTTTTTATACCCTCAGTCATGTAATAAGCAGATGGAAATACCAAATCTTCGCATTGTCGGAACTTCTCATATTGCCCGCCAAAGCCTTGAAGAGGTTCGAGCCGCAATTGAGGAATTTAAACCTTATATTGTTGCATTGGAGCTTGACGCTCCGAGACTGGAAGGATTGATTTCAAAGCAGAAATCAAGAATAAGGTTGAGGGATATAATGAAAATCGGCGTTAAAGGTTACTTGTTTTCGTTATTTGGTGGCTGGGCTGAAAAAAAACTCGGGGAAAAAGTCAATGTTTCCCCTGGCAGCGAGATGATTGCGGCATACAGGATAGCTCAGAAGGAAAAAATCAATGTCGCGTTAATCGACCAGAACATCGAAATTACGCTGAAAAGATTTTCGAAAGCGTTGAGCATGAAGGAAATTTTCAACGGCATAATGGATGTGATAACTGGCTTTTTCCAGAAAAGCAAAAGAATTGAATTTGATTTGACTAAAGTTCCTGAGAAAGAACAGATTTCAAAATTAATTGCGCAGGTTAAACATAGATACCCAAATATTTACAGGGTTTTGATTGTTGAGCGCAATGAGGTTATGGCAAGAAATCTCGCAAAGCTTTTGTCTTTGCATCCTGAAAAGAAAATTGTCGCTGTAATGGGCGCCGGGCACGAGGAGGAAATCTCGATTCTTGTCCAAAAGTATTTAAATAGGTTTGACAATATTAGACGATAATGGTGTTTAAGCGTTTTAAAAAAGAGGAGCTGAAATATTTTGCATTGACAGCAGTAATTTTCGGTTTCATAATTTCTTTTAATGAATGGGGGGAAACAGCTTTTGATTTGTCCACAGGCCTGCAAAACCTTGTTCTTGCAGTCATAATCTCGTCAGTCAGCATTTACATCCACCATGCTGTCCAGAAATACGTTGGATGGAGAAAAGGATATTTTGTTGAGCAGAAGCTTTCCTGGTATACTTTAATCGGCGGTCTGCTTCTTGTATTTTTATCGGCAGGATTTGTTAAATTCCTCGCAGGCTCTGCCACATTCGCGTCTGTAAATCCCAAGAAAAGAATCGGCAAGCACAGATTTGGACCGAATATGTGGGATATTTCCATAATTGCGCTTTCCGGTCCTGCAGCCAGCCTTTTGTTTGCCGCAATATTGAAAATTGTTGAA
>Ga0210057_1006789_pt1 | contig 14140 bp, 15 predicted proteins | sample CryGeyCG2114_010_2_FD_183968 | JGI IMG/M metagenome (GOLD analysis project Ga0210057, IMG submission 183968) | Groundwater microbial communities from aquifer - Crystal Geyser CG10_big_fil_rev_8/21/14_0.10 (SPAdes) (version 2) | ecosystem: Environmental > Aquatic > Deep subsurface > Groundwater ... | reverse complement strand
CTTGGAGCAATTACTCACTAATTGATGGGGCAGATGTAATATCTCCTTATTTCTATAATTTAGTCGTTTCTCCCTCTAGTCCAACTACCTATAGCTCTGGAACAACATATCAGTTTAACTCTAGTTGGGCAGATAATACGGCTATAGATAAAGTCCAGATTGAATTTGATGGTACTAATGTTACTATTCCCATAGCAAATGGAAATGCCCAGAATGCGACATATAATTATACACTGAGAGATTTACACGCTGGAAGTTATAATTATTACTGGTGGGCGAATGATACTACAAATAATAAGAATCAATCTACAATAGAAACATATACTATAAACCGTGCTACAACTACGGTTTCTTTGTATCTTAATGGAACTCAAGGTAATATAACGATTATACAAGGTCAGTCAGTTTACATTAATGCAACTAGAGACCAGGGCGAAGGAATAATGAATATAAGCCAAGATGGAGTTTTGTTTAATTCAGGAAATCCCCCATTGTTTAACCTCACTAACTTCACTAATGTAGGAGACTTTAACTTTACCGCATTTCAGAACCAGACGCAAAACTATACTGCTTCAACTGTGACTTGGTTTGTTCAAGTGGTTTCTGCCCCAGACATCACTAATCCAGATGTAGTAAATCTGACGCAAGTTCCCTCTAGTCCAACTACCTATAGTCCTGGAGGAAAGTATGAGTTTAATGCCACTGTTTTAGATAATATAGCAGTCGATAAAGTTCTACTAGAAATCGCAGGAATTAATTATACTGCTTCTAACTTAACTTCAAATCGATATAACGTCACCATCTTTAACCTCGCGGCTGGAACCCATACAGGAAGATGGATTGCTAATGATACTTCTTCTAATGTAAACAATACTGAAACCTTTAGTTATACTATAAATAGGGCTACTCCAACAGGAACAATTTCAAATAATGGAACATTCAGCTATCCAACTCTTACTAGCGTTACAGGTTCAGAGTCTAACAATGGAGATGGAGATGTTACTTATACTTTGTTTAGAAATGGTACCAGTGCTTCCAATCCAGACTCAGTTACTTTAGGCGTTGGAACTTATAATTATACATTTAATTCAACAATCGGTGAAAACTATACGGCTTTGATTTTAGATTCTAGATTATTGACTATCAGCCAAAACAATACATATATAATAACTGTTTCGGGAACTACTCCAATTACTTATGGTACTCCTGGGAACTTTCAAGGTAATGGATGCCCTAGCGAGATAACTTGTGTCCTTTATAGAAATAATACTCAAGTTTCTAGCCCAGATACAACGATTTTAGGAGTTGGAACCTATGTTTATCATTATAACTCTACGGGAAATGCTAACTATAGTTCAAATCAATCAGTAAGCCAAAATCTTATAGTAAATCAGAACACTAGCTTAATATTTACCTATCTTAATAATTTGAGAAGCAATGTTTCAATTACTCAAAATGATTCAATATACTTGAATGTTACACAAATAACAGGGGATTCTGGGGCTACTCTGAGATTGTATAATAATGGAACCCTAATTAATGAGGGAACTTCAAAACTTTCAAATCTAACTTTATTCAATGAAACAGGAATATTCAATATCTCAGGTTTCTATGTGGGAACGGATAATTATACTGGAACTTTCGAGGAGTGGTATGTTACAGTAAATCCACAAGAAAATATAACCTCCAATATGAATGTAAGTTATGGGTTCTTTACACCACAAGATAATGTTTGGTTGAGTAAGAAAGATTTATTCATCAATCTAGTAATTCAGAACATTAGCGAATTTCAAAACACTACTTATAATCTATTTGGAGAAGAATTTGCTATAACCACTTTCAATAATTCTTTGAGTTCTGAGAACCTAAGTTTCTATGAAAATCAGACAATAACTAGATACATTGATATTCCAAAAGGAATATATATAAATACCGTAACATTTAATATAAGTGGTAATAGTTCTGCTGTTTGGGATTATGATGATTTTGAGAATAGAACGATAGATACGAGTAAATGGTTGAATAAGAGTGTGGTAGGTAATGGTGCTGGCTATCATAGGGAAAATAACGGAAGTTTGCAAATTGAAAGCAAGGGGGCTGAAGGAGGTGGAGGATTCTATGGTCTCAATGTAACCGCAATAGCCTTCCCAGGTTATCAAAACTTGACATCCATACAATTTGAATCTAGATATACTCAAAGATTTGGCAGCGGAGGTATAGTTATTGCTAGAATATTAGTATATGACCAACTTATTTTCAATTATATGGGAGATGGAAATCCAGATTCAGTAGATAATGTGAATTGGTCTTTAAATCAGACTATTCCTGGTAACTTTAGTGTGTTTAGAAATGGAGTTCTAAATAGTACAATAAATGTTACTATATTGAATACCCCCAATATAACTTTTGTGACTTACGCAGATGGAGGTGGTTCATTGTCCAATTTCAATGTCACCTATCTTAACTATACTAGTAAAATGCTTAATCCAACTATTGAAATTGGAACCCCAGACAACAATTACGAGTTTAACCATATAGATTACTATGAATCATCAAACAATCAGACTCAAGAACTAGCAGGAATAGTCAATGCTTTGTTTGACGGGGGAGATTGTACTGGAGGAATAAGCAATGGAGATAACTGTAGTATTCCTGTCAATTTCAGGCTAGCTTCATCTGGCGTATTAAGGTATTACGATATTAAAGTGAACAATAATAATGGAATTTTAAATGTGACTACTTATACTGATTTGGATTTGGCAGCCAATATAAACTGGACTCTTCTTCCTGAAGGAAACTATACCTATAATACTACTAGCTTTGATTCGACTAGAAATGATACCCCTACGAGAAAAATACAATTAGATAGGATATATCCTTTGATAGTCTATAATGCTGAAACTGATTCAGAAGTTAGCGATGCCGATTTTAATACGAAAAGCAATATCTTTGTTAGTGTAAATGCTTCGGATGCTAATTTTGCTAATATTACCTTCTTTCTTTATAACATTACAGGATTACAAAATAAGAGTACTTTTGCAGATAGCACTAGAACGATAAATTGGACAGGATTGACATATGGGATGTATTTCTATAATGTTACGGCTAGTGATTTGGCCTCTAATTTGAATACTACTACTTCTAGGATGTATGGTGCCACATTCATCAATTTCACGCTAGAAGATAATACAGATAACCTAGTTGCCGAATTAGGTAGCGAAATTGAATTAGATGCATTGTTTTCTAATGGAACAATTTGTTTGGATATAGATCATCCTAGTTTTGGAACCAATTATACTTGTGGAGATTATGTTATAAATTCCACGATTACTATAGATAACTTCAGAAAGACAACCTTCTTTGATAGTTCGAACAATTTAACCCTTAACTTCAATTCCTCTTTGCCTAACAATGAAACTGAGTATATATTAGCTTTAAATATCACTGGACATCAATATGACATCATAAATGGATTAAGTTTCAATATTAATGCTTCCACGGGAATACCTAAAGATGTAGCTATTTATTTAATAAATACGACTACTATTGAAAGAAAGTATCAGGGATATTTATTGGGTGATAGTATTTATCTGAATACATCCTTTAATGGTTCTGCGAGCGAGATAATATCTATTCCAACTGGGGGAGTAAAACAGTTCATCTATTTCTCCTTAGATGATAATATTGGCTTGTATAACTTTACATTCAACGCAACTGGGCAGTTTTTTGGAAACGAGAGTTTTAACAATCTTTCCTTATTTGAGAATATAGATAATAGTCTTTCTAATGCACAACAAAACACATTAGGTGTACTTATGGCAAATGCTACGAATAAGAAATTATTTACTTATGATGAGTTTGAGGATGGAGTTCTTGATACTCGTTGGTTAAGAAGTGCGGACTATATATTCTCAGAAACTTGTTCAATTATATCTAGAGTTAGGGAAGAGGGTGATGCTATGTTATTAGAAAATCTATGGAGGGACATAAATAATTTTTGTTCTGGAACAACAACAACAATCTCGGCATCTAACATCTCACTATTGAATTGGTATACCTCCGATGACCTGAATTTCAACATAAGTTCTACATATTCAGGTAGTTCTAGTTCTGCAAGTTCTCCTTGTGATGGAGTCGCTAATATCTATACAGGAGGAACTGAAATCTGGGAAAGTTTCTACCTTGAAGATCCTGGGGGATCTGATGAGTCTGAATCATCTAGTGCATTCCTCAATATCAATATAAGCAGGCAGAATAATACTAAACTAGTGGTGCATATAACTGGAATGGAGAGTTCATCTGTATTTTTAGGTTCACCTTATGGTACAAGAACCACTACATATAACTGGACAAATAATAGTTATTTACAATCAGATGATACTGGAACAATGGGTGGCAATCTTACGAATAAATTTAATGTAACCATTAATGATGTGGATTCTGCAATTTATGTCACGAATAGAGTTACGAAAAATAAGGAATGTACTACTGCTTTAGTGAATACTAGAATTTGGTATATGAACAATACCTTATATCAGAGAAGTAATGCCACAGTTATCTCTAGCCCCATAAGCGTTTCGGGTTCTATAAGTAAGGCGATTATAAACTTATCCGCCTATACTTATACAGGATATAGCGGACTCAACACTAGTGTCTGGTTAAGTGCAGATAATGGAACGAATTGGGATAATATCGCTTTATCTGAGATTAATCAAGCCCACGCCTTTAGTTTCCCGGGGAATCTTCTTAGATGGAGAGTTGATTTTAACTTCTCTAGTGGAGAGGGTGCTTATTATAACGATTCTACATGGGTAGATGACATAAATATTACTATTGCTTCTGGTTATCCTACTAATCTGACTATAGACTTTGGAAATGATGGAAATATTGATGCCAATGTGACTTTAATACTGAACGAAACAACTTCCCCAGTAACCGTAACTATCCCAAATATCAACCTTTCTAATGCTTTCGCAAATGCCACTAAACTTTATCCTCATACAGGTAAGATTCCTCTAGTTTTCAATAGCACAACCCCTGGATTATTGACAATAGATAATATAAATTTGACCTATAATCCTAACCCGATTATTATAAATCATACTCTTGTAGAAACTTATCTAAGCAGTAAGACAAATTATACCAACTATTCAATCCCCGTAGCTTCTTCACTTGGAAATATAACGATTTCTGATTTGAGATTAGATTATGCAGGAGGAAACCAATCTGTTAAATTCTTAGCACATAATCAAGATTACACTTACAATATTACTAGATTCGTTACCTATTACTTTAGCCAATGGGACTATGAGTTTGGACCAAGACATGTAGATTTCTTAGAATTCATACCTAGAAATGCCTTGAGTAAGAATGTAACTCCATTTGGACAAATTACGGCAACTCCAATTTTGAATATAACAAGTCAGGGTTATCATCCTTTGACGACTAACCTTTCCCTTAAAGTGAATGAAACCATAAATTGTATAAATATTACTGTATCCACTGATAGTTCAAAAGCTAATGGTTCTATGATTGGCTTGAACTGGACAGAATTAAGAACAAATATACCCTATTTAGGAAATACTAAAATATGGATGTGGGCAGATTATGCGTGTTCTACGAACCAAAATTGGACATTATATGAACCTAGTTTCTACTTTAGGTCCTGTGCGAATTCAACAATCTGTAGTGAGGTAATCTGATGCCTGCAAGAAATGTAACTAAAATTGGAACAAGTGGAAGAAATAAACCTATAAAGGGGTTTTTCTGGATACCTCCTGTAGATGGCAGTATTTTTAAGGTAGAAGTTGTGACAAGTACTGATACTTACGATGTGACTAATTTTATCCTAGAAGGAGAATATACTGATGGTATAACTGAAACTATAGGAAACTTCTCATTTAAAATAGATAATTCTGCCGAACAATATACAGATTTATTTTCGATATATGACACTGTGAAGATATATATGAATTATGGTTCTACTGCCAATGTATTGAAATTTTTTGGCTTGATTGAAAGACCATCTTATAAGGATCATAGTGTCGTATTGACAGGACAGGGAGGTGCTTTAAGAGTAATCGGAAAAAATGTCACTTATTCTGCAACTGATACGGCTAGAAGTGATGTTTTAACAGCCATTATTAATAAATATTTCTCTGGAGTTATAACCACAAATAATGTGGAAACAGATAGTGAATTGATTAGTGTTCTTTATGAGGAAAAGCCTTTCTGGGAAATCGTACAGGAATTATGTTCTAGTGGTGGAAGAGATGCTTATATCGATCCTAACTTCGACTTCCATTACTTTGAATCTGGGAGTAGGGAGAATTCAACAGATGCAGCCGTTCATACGGCTAATTTAATTGAAATTGGGGATTTTTCAGCAGACTTACAGGGTGTAGTTAATAGGGTTCGGGTATATGGATCAAGCATAGGGGAGGTTATTATTATGGCTACGGCAAACGATACCGATTCTCAAAATAATCTCAATGGAGATATTAGAGAATTGTTGATAAAAGATAGCTCCATAACTACTGTCCAACAAGCGCAAGATAGGGCAGATTTCGAACTAGCAATTAATAAAGACCCTCCAACAGTGGGCGAAGTAACTTCGCTCTTATTACCTACTTTATCTCCGGGAGAAAGGGTTAGAGTATCCGACCCCTTGAATGGTTTAAGCCCATCATATTATACCATTCAGAAATATACCCATAAGTTCTCAAATAGCGAACCACCCAAGACAATTTTGACTATTCAAAAAGAGAGAGCTAGTATTCCTACGATTTTAAAGAAGAGAATTAAGTTTGAAAGTGATATTCCAGACACTAATAATCCCAATGAGATGGATTACTCTATATTTTATGACTTTTCTGAAAATACTGGAGAACATAGTAATACGCAGATAGATACTGTTTTAAGGATACTAAAGGCTACTGGAAGTCCTGCTTCTTGGACAACTGATGTTACACCTACACAAACTAATGTCACCTCTATTGAACCAAGACTTTCAGGAAGTAATTTATCTGGAACAAAAGTGTTTATCAGTTTAAATGGGGGAGGTTCCTATGTAGAGGCGAGATATAACGAAACTAGTTTTTCTAAAGGAAATGTTGGAACTATACCTGATGGAAATCAAATAAAGGCAAGGATAAATTTGGGCAGTGAAACTACTGAAATAAATTCGTTTGGGATACTATACAAAAAGGAGTAAATTATTTAAACTGCTAAATATATAAAAATATACAAATGGACAGAAATATTTTAGGAGGATTTGGTGGGAAATCATGACGAAATTATGGATGAGTTCCATAAGCTAGACAAAGAAATTGCTATCGTCAAAGAAAGTGCAAAGACAATTATCTATAGATTAGATACTCTAAATGGTTCCGTCGCTAGGCATGCCCAAGAGATTGAAGATAATAGAAAACAGATTAGTGGATTACAGATTAAATCGGCTGGAATGGGTGCCGGTGGTGCTGGTCTAGTGGGGATAATTATCTTCGTTTTAAATAAATTAGGATTAATATAAAATGAAAATCAACTTGAAAGGAGGTCTAAAATGGATATAACACTATTAGCAATACCTTTAGCAGGGGGGTTTCGTTCTATTGCTGGATGGCTTGAAAACGCCCTAAAGGATGGGAAAATAGAAAGTTTTGAGTGGGGTCAGCTATTTGGCACTATCGTAGAGATATGTGTTGTCGGCTTTGGAGCTTACTTTGCTTTCGATACCTCTGGAATCGAATCTGCGGGTATAGGAACTCTTGCTAGCTTTCTCTTTAGTAGTCTAAAGAGATAAGGAAAGATTTATTATTTTTCTTTCTTTTTTTCAAAACAACAAAGTTTATAAGACTTAGAATCGTCTATAAACTATGAAAAAAGACTTGTCTGATCGACAAATTTCTAATCATAATTGAAAGGGGGTTTAAATACAATGGGAAAAAATAACAACTGGTATGTTGGAGCAGTTATAATTGCCGCTTTACTAATTGGTGGTTTTACTGGTGCTACTTGGTTTTCTAATGACGAAGTACAATACCAAACTGATCCAAATACACAAAAGGCTTTAGAACAGGCACTCGATGAGATTGCTAGTTTGAAAACTGCTTTAAGCAACTCAGCACCTAGTGTTCCAGAAGTTCCAAAAGTTCCAAAGGACTTACCTAATGTAGGGGAGCCTAAAGAGGAGGACTCAATTTGGGCTAATCGTGCATGGGAGAGAGTTTTGGATGAATTCGAGAATGACGATGTGTTCTGGACTTGTGGAGGACATGAGTTTGATGAGGATGAGGTAGAATTTGACATTGAGGACTATAACGTAAATTACCATAGAAATGGGGATATTATCGTAGAACTTGAGAGAGTTGAATTCACCTTTGACGACGACTCAGATGAGAGATCTTGCAAGGAGGACAGAGTATTCACCTACTTCATTGACGAGAATGATATTGGAGATGAAGATTGGGATGAAGGTATCGTCGAATGGGTTCTGCCTATCACTGCTTAAATAAGCAATAATTTATTTTTTTTTCTTTTATTTTATCAGAAAAGTATATATACCCTAATCTATATATCTTAGAAGGCTATTGTAATGAAAAAAACAGAAGCTGAAAGGTTGAATGAATGGCTTCATAAACAAGGAGTTAGTATTGATGAGGCTAAGGCTAGACTGAAGGCCATTTCTCACGGAAATCAGAGGCAGTATAATGTCTATACCCATAATTTTCAAGGACCACACATAAGAATTGGTGTTTTAGGAGATACTCATTTTGGCAACAAATGGACAGACAAAAAATTCTTAGGAGATGTATTTAAGGAATTTAAGAAATCTAAAGTTGAAGCAATTTATCATACTGGGGATATGACTGATGGACCTTGGCAAAGGCATCAGAATGTATTAGAGCAATACTCACATGGTATAGAGGCACAAGTTCAAGATTTTGTCAATGACTTTCCTAGCATAAACGGGGTTCCTATCTATCTAATTGATGGAAATCATGACGGATGGTATATTAGGGGGGGTTCTGGTAGTCCTGGTAAATTAATTGGTGCCCAGAGGGATGATATAACTCATTTAGGTAGAGATGAGGCTTTAATCAAGATAAATGATATAACTATGATGTTAAGCCATCCCGATGATGGTTCTGCCTATGCTTATTCATACAAACCTCAGAAATTTGTAGAAAGTATGTTTAAGATGGGTGAAAAGATGCCAGATATAATCTTACAGGGGCATTATCATAAACTATTTCAAATGCATTTTGGGGGGGTAGCTTATGTCTGTTCTGGAACAACTTGTAGACAAACTCCATGGATGAGAGGTAAGAAAATTAGCGCAGATATGGGGGCATATATCTTAGATATTTGGACAAATAATAGAAATGGATTAATTAAAATGACCTCAACGCTTTTACCTTTTGTGGGAAATAAACACGAACAAGCAATAAAATGAAAGCTAAAAGAATGAAGAGTCTAGAGAAACTGATGATTGACATAGAGATACTTATGGATCAAGTAAGAGATACGCAGACTTATTCTAGGCAAGAGATTAGCTTAATGTGTGACAGATTATTGGAACTACAAGAAACTTATCAGTCAAGAACAGGGAGATATTATAATGAAAGACTTATCAATAAATAGGGGGGTTATCTCTAGAGAAAGGGGAAATTTATCCTATCAAGGAGAGGTTCCAGAGTTGAAAGATGGAGAATCTAGAGAAGTCTATGTTATTCCTAGTACAGATTTTGAGAAAATAATACGCAAAGGTTTAATTATGTTGCTTGGTACTCATACACCTATGGAAGAGGAAACATTTAAACAATTTCCAGATGAAGTCAAATTCTTCTTTGATGATGGAAGTGAGTCTGGATTATATCTAGATAGAGGATTCTACTATTTAGATGATACTGAATGTGTCTGGATTAGGTATGCCTCTATAAGTGAATATAGAGATGAGGGAGAACTATGGTAGATTCTAGGGATATTTTAATCTATGTCGCAGGACCTTATACTCCCAAAGATGGAAGAAGCACTGATGATAATGGTTTTCATTGAATGGATAATGTTTTATGTGAGTATAATGTTTTCAATGGCCTTTGATAACTATCTCTGGATTCCCGCAGATTACAAATGGTATGGTACTAAAGAATGGAAACCATATTTTAAAGTTTTATTCATCTTACCGGGGAAGGTACCAAGAGAATATGTATTTCCTAAGACAAAAGAAGGATGGAAGATTGTAGGAAGTAGAGTTAAAGATGTCTTAACTCATCAATATGATATTGTTCCAGCAATAATAATGAGTACAATCTTAACTTTCTTATGGACTTTTATATGACCCTCTAAAGGGTTTTGTTTCTTCCAAGTAATTCATGCTTTTAATCCATGTTCCTCTGTTTGTAGTTATAGTTTTTAATGCACAATTCTTACACCTCTCCTTCAATTCCTTATTTATATGCCCTTCAATTAACACAGGAACTATCTTATCTACTTCTTTTTTGCAGATGGGACATTTCATACTATCCAACTAATGGTATCGCCTCTTATGAACATTGAACCGAGATTTAAGATTTTGTCGTTCTTATCATCTATCTGGTTAGCCTCATCGATAGTCAAGTTGATATACAAATCGAAAGCTAACAGATTTCCAGAGAATTGTTCTCCGCTTTTCAGAGTAACTAAAATTTTTCTTCCTTTTCTTTCATTCAAAAAATCAAGGGGTCTTGCCGAATAATCAGTCATGTTAATTTATTATCTCCCTCATTTATAAATCTTTCCATCAACTGAGCTGTAAGGTAAGCGTCACCTTTTAGATAGGTTTTTAAGTTTCTTTTAATTAAGAAATTTATGAATATCAAACAGGTTAAAACTGCTGTGAAAATAGGAGATTTTGTTTTAAGACAAAATCACAGAAATAAAATAGATTTGAAGTATTTAACAGATATTAGTAAAGATGTTCTTAATGATGATATAGCGAGAATTTACTTATTTGTTGTTGATGAAATTATTAAGAAAATTGGTGGCTCATCTGGTAAAGGTGGAATAAAAAACACCATGAATTTTTATGTTTCCGCTATGACAGGAAGTCCAGGTGTTCCGAGATTTGTTATACATTTACTAATTGCACAGGAATTAGAAAAAGGTAAGAAAATAGAATTATATATGATAACTTCTCCAAAAGTTTTAGCAACAGTTAATGGTTTGTTTGGCTCTAAAAAGGTAGAAATTGCGAGTTTTAAGGAAATGGAAGATTTTTGTAAGTCAGATTATTATTCTGTTGAAAATCGTTATCCTGATTGGAATTTTCAAGAAAACCACGAACCTTATCCTATTGAGTTAGCACAACAACATAATGTTTATCATCAGAATAGATTAAACAATAAAAAGAAATAATTATTTTCTTGGAGGACAAAAAATTAAAATTTCGTGAGAACCCTTAATATTATTGTTACTTCCATTTTCAATTCTGTTTTTTCCTATTCTTGTTTCTCCTTGCCCCATAGTATATTGCCACGATGGAAAGAATTGTTGAAAATCTTTATAGTATTCTCTTATTTTTGGACAATCATTATAAGATAAAATAAAACCCCCCTTATGTTTCTTTAACAAATCTCTTAATTCTTCGTGAGGAAATCCATTATGATGAACAGGAATATTCCTCATAGGATAAACTCCTTTAAACATTTTAGAATTTTCTCCTATGTAATATGGTGGGTCTAAATACATAAAATCGTTTGGGTATTTCTTCATAACTTCCCTAAAATCTGAACATTCCACTTTAAGATTTTTTGGCTCAAAATCTCTCATCCTTTCTATTATGGATTTATATCTTTTATCATTAAGATAAATTTTAGAACTCCAACCCATAAATCCAGGTCCGTAAGATAAATTAAAGTTATAAACATAATAAACTGCAAGAGTTAAAGGGTCTAATTCTACTCTTTCTTTTGGGTCTGTTATTTGTCCTTGTTTTGTTTTCCAAACCTTAGTTAATATCTTTCTTATTTCTTCAAACTTTTCTTTTGTTGGTGGAAGTTTTTTTAATTCTTCATAAAGTAATTGTGGTTTTTCTATTTGAAACCTCCAATAGTTACATAGAATATCAAAAATATCAAAACCAATAACTTCTAAATCTAAATATTTACTCATAGAAATTTCAACAGAGCCACCACCTAAAAAAGGGCTTATAACTCTTTTAACATCATTTGGCAATAATTCAATAATATGCCCAACTGCTAAACTTTTTCCCCCTGCATAACGAATGGGGGAAACAGAAACCCTTTTGTATTTATTCATACTTTTAGGATAAGTTTTACTTAATATTGATTTTAGAAATGCCTCTTTTTTCTCTTTCAAACCAATATCTTTTTTTGATAAATCTAATTCCTTTCCCATTTCCTCTTTTAATCTATCTCTCTTTACTTTTTTAATAATCTTTTCCATTTTATAAAGTTTGACTTGCTAATTTAATTAATCCTAACCAACGATTATCTCCCAAGTCTAAGTCTTGACCTGCAAGAGAACAAGGAGAATTTTTTAGTGTTGTATGTTCTTCTATAAAATTATGTTGGATAGTAAGACCAATCATAATAATCGGAGCAGACCACAACGCTTTAAGTCCTCTAAAGTCATCTACTCTATCTTTAATCTTCATAAAAACAGTTTCAATTTTATAGTTATGAATATGTGTTCTTCTTACATTCTGAATTTTATGTTCTACAATTAAATCACCACGATAAATTTTATTTGTATAAAATAATTTCTTAAACGCTTTTGGATAAAATTGTGCTGAATCTGTTTGAATAAATTTAGGTTTCCCTTTCTTGACAGATTTAGAAATAAATTGTTTTGCTTCTTCTATATTTCCCTCTATTGAATAATGAACACCTGTAATAAATCTTGTTTCATAATCTACACAAGCCCAAAATCTATCTTGATGTCCTTCTCGGTTAATCATAGTCTCATCTGCATAAAAAGACTTTCCTAAATTATAACCTAATTTTTCTACAAAATTATGAACTTTAAGAGAGTATTTTCTAACCCAATCTAAAATAGTCATATGAGAAACCTTTGTATTAAAGTGCCTCTTTAATTGATTTCTCATTTTTCTTGAAGAAAGATTAGATAAATACATATCTATTGAAAGTGTAATTGTAGTATCAGAATAACGCATTCTATAAAAACCTTCGTCGTTCGTGAAATACTTTTGACAATCCTTACAATAATACTTTTGAATTTCCCCTCTGTTATCGGTTTTTCTAAATCCTTTTTTAACGAAGTTGGTTGAGTTGCAATGAACACATTTACATTTAAGGTGTTTATCTTTATCTGTCCATTCCGAAAGGTTTTTATTTTTGTTTCTATTTTTCATTTTGGTGGGGAGTTTAGTTTGACGACGGCTCTCTGCCGTGAGTTTTAATTCTTGACTATGCTTTATTAGTCTAATATATCATAGATATTAACCTTTATAAATCTTATGGTTTTTTAGACTAATATAATTTAGACTACCAATATATTTAAATAGTTTAATTCATAGACTAATATAATGACAAAAAAAGAAACAAAAATCCCAGATGAAATAATAAAAGAATTGGATATTAACGAAGTGGAAGAAATAAAAAAAGACTTTGAAGTTACTCCGATAGTTGAACCCCACCAAGTTAAACTACCTGTTCCAAGACAACTAATAAATAACTTTGATTTAGATTCAAAATTCCAAAAAGGAAAGAGGATTAAACTTTCTTTTGATGATAAAAAAAACGAATTAAAATATAAAATATAAAATGGCTATAACTTCATATGAAAGAGCAATTTTAAGTGTTCTTTTAAGAAAGAGAATTTGGCTTAATACAACCCAAATCGCAGAACTTACAGATATAAGTTGGAATACTGCTTTAAAGTATCTTCAAAGAATGTATAATAGGGGTTGGCTTTCAAGAAAAGGTAATTATTGGAGAGCAAGAAGATAATTTATTTTTTTAACCTTTTTAGGTGACTTTAACTTTACAGCTCACTACAATAATGCTTATATATCTTACCCTCCAGAAAAGAAAATGGATGCAGACGAATCAAGATTAAGAATGGCTGTAATTGCCGGTGCTGCAAAAGCATGCAGGTATAAGGATGAACATCCAAGAGC
>Ga0210057_1006788_pt1 | contig 14140 bp, 15 predicted proteins | sample CryGeyCG2114_010_2_FD_183968 | JGI IMG/M metagenome (GOLD analysis project Ga0210057, IMG submission 183968) | Groundwater microbial communities from aquifer - Crystal Geyser CG10_big_fil_rev_8/21/14_0.10 (SPAdes) (version 2) | ecosystem: Environmental > Aquatic > Deep subsurface > Groundwater ... | reverse complement strand
TTCGTTAATTAAAAATTTATATACTTGTTATATCAAAATAACCCCCGGGTCTTCAATTTGGAAAGTGTCTAATGATATTATTAAACCCGTCACCTCACCCCAATCCTCTCCCTGATGGGAGAGGGGGTAACACAAATCCTCTTCCTCTCCGACTTCGGAGAGGATGCCCCGACGCATGTCGGGGCAGGTGAGGTAAATTCGTTAATTAAAAATTTATATACTTGTTATATCAAAATAACCCCCGGGTCTTCAATTTGGAAAGTGTCTAATGATATTATTAAACCCGTCACCTCACCCCAATCCTCTCCCTGATGGGAGAGGGGGGTAATACAAAATTTCTGATTTTTAATCTACTAAATTATCGGGGGTTAAATAAGTGAGATAATCTAATATGAAAAATCATATTGCCCGTGTTTTAAGAAAAAACCAAACACCGCAAGAAATAAAATTATGGTCTCTCCTCAAAAATAAAAAACTGGCGGGATTAAAATTTCGACGTCAACATAAAATTGATAAATATATTGTAGATTTTTGTTGTTTAGAAAAAAAATTAATTATTGAATTAGATGGAGGACAGCATAATGAAGAAAAAAATATAATCAAAGATAAACAAAGAGATAAATTTTTACACGACCAGGGCTATGTTGTTTTAAGAATTTGGAATAATGAGGTTAATGAAAATATGGAGGGAGTGGTAGATAAGATGCTTGAAAGTTGTAATATCAAATAATTTATCAAACCCCCTCTCCGGTTACGGAGAGGGGTTGGGGTGAGGTAAAGGTGATAATTGAAAAGAAAGCGTATATTATTATAATTCCAAAATTAATTTATTTGCCCCAAATTAAGAAAGAATCAGATGATGTCAAATATACTTAATTACCTCACCCACCCCGACGTAACGTCGGGGCACCCTCTCCCTTTTGGGAGAGGGAAACAAAAACTCCATCTCCGGTTACGGAGAGGGTTGGGGTGAGGTAAGAGTGTTTATTAAAAAGAATTAAAAGATAAGATAGTACGATAATTAATTTTATATGAAAAATAAAGATCATATCACCATTCTAGGTATAGAAAGTTCATGTGACGAGACAGCCGCCGCGGTATTACAATGTAATCGCGACCGATTTGAAATTTTATCCAATATTGTCTCCTCACAAATAAATATTCACCGGCCATACGGCGGGGTTATTCCCGAATTAGCCGCCAGAAATCATTTGGAAAATATTTTGCCAGTAATTAATCAGGCCTTAAGCGAAGCTAAAATAGCTCCCAATAAAATTGATGAAATTGCCGTCACTACCGGCCCCGGACTGATAAGTTCATTACTGGTTGGCGCTCAGACCGCTAAAACCCTGGCTTACAGCTGGAACAAGCCAATTGTCAGCATTAACCACTTAAAAGCCCACATCTATGCCAACTGGCTAGAAAGCCAACCAATCGCCTTTCCAGCGATTTGCCTGGTGGTTTCTGGTGGTCATACTGAATTGGTTTTGATGAAAAATAAAAATAGTTTCAAAAAAATCGGCCAAACTCTGGACGACGCAGCCGGCGAAGCTTTTGACAAAGTCGCTCAATTATTAAACATCGGCTACCCCGGCGGGCCGATAATTTCCAAATTGGCTGAGTCGGGCAATCCAGCTGCCTTTGACTTTCCCCGACCGATGATAAAAAGTAATAATTTTAATTTCAGCTTTTCCGGCTTAAAAACTGCCGTTTTATATACTAGAAAAAAACTGCCAAAAATTAATAAAAAAATAATTGCCGATATTTGCGCTAGCTTTCAACAAGCGGCCACCGAAGTTCTAGTCGTTAAAACCATCAGAGCGGGACAGAAATACCGCGTAAAAACAATTATGCTGGCTGGCGGCGTGGCCGCTAATAAAGAATTGAGGAATCAACTGATTAAAAAAACTACCGAAAAACTGCCAAAGGTAAAAATCAAAATACCAGCTATAAAATATTGCACCGATAACGCCGTTATGATCGCCGCGGCCGGATATTTTTGCAAAAAAACTCCTTGGGAAAAAATTAAAGTTGATCCAAGCCTAAGTCTATGAAATATACAACCACTTCAGCCGGAGAAACGTTGGCTTTAGCTAAAAAAGTTGCCGACTCACTGAAAGGCGGGGAAGTAATTGCTTTGTCCGGCGACTTAGGCGCGGGGAAAACCACCTTTGCTAAAGGCTTAGCCAGGGCATTAAAAATAAAAAAGCCAGTTACCAGCCCGACGTTTGTTTTAATGAAAATCTATCCCACTAAAGGTAAAATTAAAAAATTAGTCCATATTGACTGCTACCGGCTAACAGGCCCACAAGATATTGAAGCGATCGGCGCGCCGGAATATTTTAATCAGTCGGACACAATTACCGTAATCGAATGGCCGGAAAAAGTCAAGGCGGCCTTGCCAAAAAAAACCATTGTGATAAAATTTAAAATCGAGAAAAATATTAATAAGCGAATAATAATTATACAAAAATATGGGAAAAATAAGAGGGATTGAAACTCCAAGAATTAACGACGCCTCCAGGGAACCGGAGTGTCCGGTATATAGAGAGGTTCATAAAGAGGGTATAATAAGGCCGGGCGAAGAAGAGTCAATCTCTGAAACACGACAAATAATACTAGAAAAATACAAAATACCAGAAAAAAACACCGTTCAGCTTCCTTATGGTAAAGAAGGTCGACGGATTAGGGCTTTTACCATCCTCCAAAACATAAAAAATCCTGAAAAAAGCTATTATGCGGAAGGTCACACCTCGCATGCTAATTTACTAGCGATTATGCTAGAACAATTTAGCGATGAAATCGGTGAAAATGAACGAACGGAATTAGCAGATGATTTTTTTGATAACTGGGCCACTAAAAAAGGATTTGTAGATCCTTATCAAAATGGATTTCAATCTTTTCCAGAATCACGAAAAAGTCTTTTAGATACCATGAAACAGCATCTTGATATTAATGGACTAAACAAGGAAGAACTCCACCAATTAGCAGAACAAAAAATGCCAAATTGGTTTTTATCGGGCGATTCTAGTAAAGAGTAATAAAATATTATAAGAATATGAACTATGAGCTTGAGGCCAATTCATCTCTAGAATTAATGCATGATCCTAATTTTGATATTATAAAAATACCGGCGTTTATTGAATCCATGCTTAAACAAACTGAAAAGATTATCAAAGAGCAACAAATTGATGCTAAGCAGGCTAAAAGCATTATTAAACGGATAGAAGGCATGCCTCAATATCAGAATTATCAAAAACAAAAAGTTAAAATGGATACGCTAGAAAGCTTAATTCAAGACTTTGATAATCAAAACCCCGACTGTCAAAATAACCAAAAATTGACCGAGGCGCGAAAAACCATGGTTGACCATGTTGACACACTTGAAGAAAACATCAACGACTATTTTGAGATACTAGTTCAAATAGATCGCGCCAACAAAAATACTAATAATTTTCATAAAGAAGACTGGGAGATAACCGAAAAATTAATTCAACTAGACGGTGAAAGAAGAGAAAAACACGACGCTATCCTCGCCGACTTAAATATAATCAACCAACTAGTCAAAAAACACATCAAGCCCGATCCAAAAAAAAATATAACCCCCGACACAAAATTATTTGAAGATAACGAAATAACTAATGAAAACAGAACGGCCATCGGCCAATGGGCCTGCGATACCGTCATTGGCGAAAAACTAAAAAAAATAATCGGGGAAGCCCAAAATATAATCGAACGAAATTAAAATTACGATAAAAAATAATTAACTTCTAATATGAAAAATCCAAGGGAAACCATGATACATGGCTGGGAGGGATCAATAACTAATGAGGAGGAGAATTACCCTTTAAACGCTGACGAGATAAAAATTCTAAAAAACATTGACGGGGAAGCCAGACCGGAAATACAAGATTTTAGTGATGTGATAAATAAAAATGAAATTGAAAGAGATACCACTTGGTTGGGACAACAACGAAACAGAAAACAAGAAGTCGTCAAAACTAAAAGGGGTGAAATTTTAGAACATGTCATTCGACATCACGCCGAAATGTCCGACTGGTTGGGCGATAACTGTTATACCGTTGAAACTACGGAATACGACGACCGAGCCAACCACATTGATTTTATTATTGAATGGGAACAGGAAGACGGTGAAGCAGTCCGGCTGGCAATTGATGTCACTACCACCGAAGACCCAGACGTTTTTGACAAAAAAGAAAGCTTAATTAAAGACGAGATTGAAAAAGGTTGGTTAAGTCGGGTTAAATATTTCCAATCGGAGATAGACGAGACTAAAGGAAAAATCCAAAATTTACCCAGGGCGGTTATTGCCGTCAGTAAAGAAAATATCCAAAAACTTTGCGGAGAGTTAATTAATAAAAAACCAGCCGAGTTAGCCAAAAGTCCGGAGCAGTTGTTATTACTAGATGAAATCGGCACACAAATGACTGATCAAATAGAATATTCGCTTAAACTGTTACTTGAAAATTTATATAATTACCGCAACTCTCTTTCTGAACAGCAAAAGGATGAGTTAAAAAATCTGGCCCAAGCCGCGATTAAACTTGAAGACAACCCGGAAGAAATACAAAATGTTCTAAAAATTCTAAAGGAACAGAAAAATTTAATCGGACAGAATATAAAAAATCCAGCTATTACAAAATATATCAATACGATTACCCAACAAGAAAAAGTCTTTGCGATTACCAATAAGTTATACCAACAAAAAAGCAGCTCGTTGGATTCCTTAATTATCCAACAAGCCGCTGAACAGAAACAGAATAACATTATTTTAAAAACTGTTAATCTGAATCTGCGGGATTTTCATCTGCCAAACAAGATCCATGATCTGGCTCTTGCGGCTTAGGATCTAAATCTTTTAAGATGGCTCCTGCTATTTTTACGGCATCATTTCTGCCGACTTTGCCAATATTTTTAGTAGCTGAAGTAAATATTTTTTCTGTTTTTTTAGACAATTTTTATCTCCTTTTTTAATGAACTGTTTATCTTAGCATTAAAGTTGCATATTGTCAACCAATAAAAAAGGCGCCGCCACTAGTTAAAAAAACAGGATAATAATAAAAATTATAAAGCGACCCAACATTGGGTCGCTTTCATTTTGCAATAAGCTTTAACTAAATTTCCGAAGTAATATCCCTGGCCACTCTAAATACTTCTTCAACCGTGGTAATGCCGTCAACCGCCTTAAGTAGGCCGTCTTGAACCATGGTAATCATGCCATATTTAACAGCAATACTTCTCATATCATACTCGGAAACATGGCCGGTTAAAATTAAATTTTCAACTTCTTTATTCATCGTCATGACCTCAAAAATACCAACCCGTCCCTTATAACCCAACCCCTGACACTCCTTACAACCGCCACCCTTATAAAATTTTAACTTTTTTAAGTCCTGACCGGAAATTTTAAACCCGGACTTTTCCGGAATCTCTGCCAAAGTCCGCATTACCTGCGACATCGTCTGATTATCAAGTTCGGTTTCTTTTTTACATTTGTCACAAATCCGACGAACTAACCGCTGACCAATCATCGCATTAATCGCCGGGGCCATTAAAAACGGCTTAACTTGCATAGCCAACAACCGGGGGATAGTGCCGGAAGCGTCATTGGTGTGCAATGTAGTAATAACTAAATGACCAGTCAGCGCGGCGTTAATAGCAATCTCAGCGGTTTCTAGGTCACGAATTTCACCAACCATAACAATATCTGGATCTTGCCGTAAAATATTGCGCAAGCCGGAAGCAAAAGTGTAACCCTTACTGCGCTCAACTTGGCTTTGATTAATTCCGGCTAATTTATATTCAATCGGATCTTCAATGGTAATAATTTTTGTACCGGGATTATTTAATTTATTCAAAATTCCGTAAAGCGTAGTGGTTTTTCCCGACCCGGTTGGACCAGTAGTGACGATCATACCGTTTGGTTTTTGAATTTCTAGTTTAAGCATTTCAAATGATTTACCCCGTAAACCAAGGTCTTCAAAAGCAGTGCCAATCGCCGACGACATTAATAAACGCATAACTACGCTCTCGCCATAGGCGGTCGGCAGGCAGGAAACCCGGACATCAATTTTTTCATTGGTTAAAAAAATAGTAAACCGGCCATCTTGGGGCCGATCAATAATATTAATTTTTAATTTGGAAACTAATTTAATCCGGGAAATAATCTTTGGCCAAAGTTCAAATTTTAAAACGGCAACGTCTTGTAAAATTCCGTCGATTCTAAACCTAACCTTTACGTCCTTTTCTTCAGCTTCAATGTGAATGTCTGACGAACGAGCCTTAATCGCCGCCGCCATAATTAAAGTTAAAGCATCTGTCATTGAAACCTGCTCCAATTTTTCTTTCAAATCACTAAATGTTTTGATTTCTTTTTCAAATCGATGGATATCCTGCTCGGTAATTTCCACTCCACTGATAAACTTTCTAACTCTAGGAACTGACTTATAGAGCCTAAAAGCGAATTCAAAACTATGAACTGAAGTCAAATAAAGCGAAGCTTTAGCATAATGTTTTTTCTCCAAATCCTTAATCAAAGCGGCTAATTTAGGATTTTTTGGATCAACCGAAGCGACCCTAATGTCATTAGCACCGGCGAAAAAACAAATTATTTTAAGATCTTGAGAGTCTTTCTCGGAAATTAAAATTAAAGTCTCCGGGCTAACCGGAAAACCGACAAGATTTATATAAGGAATGCCGATTGCCGCTGCCTGACCCATCGTCTGTTTTTCTTTTTCCTGAATTCTAATTTCTTCCATTTTATCTTCAAAATCTTCCCGCACTTTCTGACTAGCTACTTGGGGCTTTTTTGAAGAAAAAATATCTTGAATTGAAAAATTATTTTGATTCATATTAGTACTATGTCTAAGGCTATTATACCTTATTTACGAAAAAAATTAAAACAAATAATTTTTACCACTAACAAAACGGATAGCCTAACTAATTAAAAAGGCGAGGCTAAACGCCTCGCCTAAATAATATAAGATGGTGCTAAAATTTATCTAATAAATCTACCGATTTAAGAAAATATTTTATAAAAAATTTCAACCAGCCGACTCGACATTTTGACAGTTTTACTGGATATCACTTCATAAACCAACACCCAGCTAGTCCAGTGAAAAATCGCCAAAAACATCTGGATAATTACAAAGAATACAACGATCAAAACATTGATGGAATAAAAGATTATCGGCGAAACGTTATATAATTTCAGGCCATAAAGAAACATTAGTCCTCTAGGGATGGCAAAAATTGAATTAGCAACGCAATAAATTACAAATAGAACTACCGCAACCTCTAAACTTAAGAGCCAATTTTTACGGAATAAATCAACGGCTGATTTTATCGAATCAGAAAAATTACTATTTCTAATCACGACGGCAAAAATTGCATATTTAATAATTAAAGAAACAATAATAATTGATAAGATAAAAATAACAAAACTAACTATAAATAGGGGACCATAACCAATAAAATTTAAAGTGGCAATGTAGCCTAAGATCATAAATAATAACCAAAAAAGTATTTTCACAATAGCATTTAATGATAATACCGGCCAAAACTTATAAACTCCGGCTGCGAAATTCTTGCCCCAGGTGGTTTTCTTATTACTTTTAACTGAGTCAATAACACCATTAACCAGCCCGGTTTGACTGACAATCGTCAACCAAACCAATAAAACAACGATGCCAATAACTACCATTAAAATCAACATCATTATAAACAATACCAACGGCTGGGTGACCAAAGCCTTAAAGAATCCCTTAAAAGCGGCCAACGTAAATAACTTACCGTCAATAAATCCGGATAAAAATGACCACAATAATCCTTTATCACCCTCGGCTTGACCCAAGGTAACGCTTCGCCATAAAATTTCAATTTCACCACCGGCGCCCAACAAAGCGACAAAGATGCCGAAAAACCACAGCGCTGGATTTTGCCAGGTAATTTGCCATGCCTTTTTTAAAATTTGTCTCAAAGTAAGCATATAATTTTGTTATTTTTATTATTTATTTATGGATGGAATATTTTCTTTGGAATTAAAAATTGTCTCAAACTCTAACCGTTCTAAAGTTTCTTTTTTCAATAATAAATTGGCAATTTCATCCAACTTCTCCCGATCTTTTACTATCCAATCTCTGGCAGTAATAATCGCATTGTCAATAAAATTACTAATTTCTTTATCAATCAACTCGGCAACTTTTTCACTGTAATCACGCTGTTCATGGATTTCCCGGCCTAAGAATATCAATTCTTCTTTTTCGCCAAAAGTTCGAGCGCCTAAATTATCACTCATCCCATATTGAGTCACCAACCGCTTAGCTAAATTGGTCGCCTCCCGCAAATCGTTAGAAGCACCGGTAGAAATGTCGCCAAATATTTCTTTTTCAGCAACATATCCGGCTAAAAATACCGCCAATTCTTCGATGAATTCAATTTTAGTGTGGAAATATCGATCTTCAACCGGCATTTTTAAGGTATAGCCAGCAGCTCGCCCACGAGAAATAATAGAAACTTTTTGGACAGGATCAGTGTTTGGTAGTCGATGAGCCAATAAAGCATGGCCGGCTTCATGGTAAGCGGTAATCTTTTTTTCCTTATCCGACAAAATATGGCTTTTCCGCTCTGGACCTAAAATTACTTTTTCGATGCTTTCCAAAATATCTTGTTGCTCAATTTTTTTCTTATTCAACCGGGCAGCCATCAAAGCCGCTTCATTCAATAAATTATTTAAATCCGCACCGGTAAATCCTGGGGTTCTTTCAGCTACCGTCCGCAAATTAACGCTACTGACAAAAGGCTTATTTCGGGCATGAACCTTCAGGATAGCCTCACGATCACTAATATCCGGCGCATCTAAAACTACGCGCCGATCAAACCGACCGGGGCGAAGCAATGCCCGGTCCAAAATATCAGGCCGGTTAGTGGCAGCGATTATAATAACATTGGTATTAACGTTAAAGCCGTCCATCTCAACTAAAATTTGATTTAAAGTCTGTTCCCGTTCATCATTAGATCCGCCCAATCCAGCTCCCCGCTGACGGCCGACCGCATCAAGTTCGTCAATAAATACAATACAAGGGGCGTTCTTTTTGGCTTTTTTAAATAAATCTCTTACCCGCGAAGCTCCAACTCCGACAAACATTTCAACGAATTCCGAGCCGGAAATACTAAAAAACGGAACATTGGCCTCACCGGCAACCGCCCGAGAAAGTAAAGTTTTTCCAGTCCCAGGAGGACCAACTAATAAAACGCCTTTGGGAATTCTGGCTCCTAAAGATAAGAATTTTTTAGGCGTACGTAAAAAATCAATTATTTCTTTTAATTCTTCTTTAGCCTCTTTGGCACCGGCCACATCTTTAAAAGTGACACGATCCTTTTTATTTTGAGGATTGGCTTCTTTGTCACGGCTTTGACCAAACATTAAAGCTTTACTATTAGCACCCTGAACTTGGCGCATCATGAAATAAATAAAAACCGCAATAATTAAAAATGGCAAAACAAAAGGCAAAATCATTGTCATCCAAAAATTAAAACCACTCTCTTGTTCAATATTGATTTTAATCTCTTTTAACCTTTCCGGGTCAACATTGTAATTTTTAAGTAAAGCGCCCAAGGATTCGGTCGGCTCTTTGGCCGCCTCTAGTAAATCACCGGTTTTCAAAGTAATTTTCAGCTGATTTTCAACCACGTTGATCGAATCAACTTCACCGCTATCAATTTTCTGTACCATTGTCAGAATGTCAATTGGTGCTGGAGCTGAAGATGGGGTAATCGACAAATTAAACAAAGCGATAATGAATAAAAAAACCAAGAAAACGATGACTAATTTTTTTGTTAAATCTTTCATAGAAAAAATAAATATAATGTTTTACATCTATTAGTATAGCTGTTTTAAAAGCATCTAGCAAGAATACTCAGGAATCTGGAATATCCTAAAAGCCAAAGGGCAATACATGCCTGCATTGCCCTTGGCGATGGTTAATTTTGGGAACAGTTATTCGCTTTCTTCAGAAGTTTTTTTTTCTTTACTTTCTTTTTCAGTCTCAACCTCGACCGGCTTTACTTCAGATTCAGGCAAATCGGATTTTTTTTCTTTTTTATCTTTATCGGCTTTAACCTTAGAAGCTTTTAAGCTCAAACCTAAGCGATGATTTTTCGGTTCAATAGAAAGAATCTTAAACTCCAAAACATCACCGATTTTAGCAATATCCTTGGCATCTTCAGCTGGATTATCAGAAAGCTCGGAAACATGGGCCAGGCCGTGAATATCAGGATCAAGCTCAACAAACAATCCAAATGGGTTAACCTTTAAAACCTTACCTTTGACCATCGTGCCAACCTTATATTTAGTCTCAACATCTTGCCATGGATCAGTCTGAAGCTTTTTAGCTGATAAAAATATTTTTGAACCTTCAATATTAATAATTTCTGCTTTAATCTTGTCGCCAACTTTTACTAAGTCAGATGGATTATCAATCCGCTGCCAAGCTAATTCAGAAATGTGGATTAATCCTTCTAAATTATCGCCAAATTCAACAAATACGCCAAAGTCAGTAACGGCGGTAATCTTTCCTTCAACCACTTCACCGACTTTATAACTGGATATAACTTCTTTTTGCTTGTCTTCCCAAGCCATTTTTTCCGAAACTATCAATTTATCATCTTTTTCATCAAGATCCATCACTTTAACTTCAAAATTCTGGCCAATATAACTTTTTAATTTCTCTAAAATCTTATTTTTATCGCCACCGGGAACGCGGGGATAATGTTCAGGCATTAATTGTGAAACCGGCAAAAATCCGGCAACATTGCCTAATTTAATCATCAAACCACCCTTATTAGCGTCGGTAATTTCAACACTAATAATATTGGCGTCTTTTTGTAAATTGTCCAAGTTATCCCAGGCCTTCTGATGACCGGCAAAACGTAAAGACAATTCCATCTCACCGTTTTCATTTTCTAGATCAAGAACGGTGGCTTCGACGTCATCGCCAATTTTTAAGTCGCTATATTCGTTAGACTCGTCATAAAACTCCCGGCCCCTAACAATGCCGGTAGTTAACCCGTCAATATCCAAGCGAATTTCCGATTTACCAACATCAATAACCTTACCTTTGACCAATTCGCCAACTTTTGGGATATTAACAAAATCCCCCTCAGCCAACAATTTTTTTAACTGAGAGGAGTTATTTTTTTCTTCTTTCTTATCGTTTTCTGTCATAAAATTTGTATTAGCCTCTTTCCGCTTATCGCAGAATAAGCTCTTTATCAGCTAATTTCAGCCAATAAAGATAATTGATTAATAAACTTAGCTAATTCTACTATGTTCATCAAATTTTGGCAAGGGCGGGAGATGTGACTTTACTTTCCTAACCGAAAAAGAAGCAATTAATGAAGAAATAAAAATCAGGATAAGTATCCCAAAAAACTTATCCTCACAACATTTAGAAGAAATTATTAATGGTTTTGAAAAAGCGGGCTGGACAATTCAAAAAGAGTTAATCAAGCCATCCCATGATGGATTTGGAGAGACAGACCTAATCATAACTTAGCAAACCCAATACCCATCCCCCTATTAAAACTATTAAACAGCCGCTCTTCGAGAAACAATCTTTAAGAGCGGCTAATTTTTATTCTTAAATACCAAAATAGAATCAGCCGACCCATAAAGGGTCGGCTACGCGGTTTTGGTCAATATTATCCCCGCCCCAGACGTAACGTCGGGATTAGGATATTGGTGCCAATTCAGCTGTCATTCCGGCCTCCGAGCCTGCCTGCCGGCAGACAGGCCGGAATTTAGGGCTTTTACGGTATAACCAGAATCCCCCAAACTTAATTCGGGACTACAATAACATAAAAATAAATTGAAAAAGCCCAAGAATAAAGGTAAAATAAAATCAAATAACTATTGAGTGTATGATAAAAAATATTATTTTTGATTGGTCGGGGACACTAAGCGATGATTTGATTCCAGTCTATACGGCGACCATGAATATTTTTAAAAAAATAGGATTAAAAAAGATACCACTGAATAAATATCGGACCGAATTCCGTTTGCCATACATGACCTTTTATCATAAATTCAATAAAAATATTACTAAAAAAATGTAGATAAATTATATTTGCAAGAAATAAATTCCGTCAGTCAACCAAAGCCATTTTCCGACTCAAAAACAATATTGAAATTTTTAAAACAAAATAATATCAAGATGGTAGTCATTAGCTCTCACCCTAAGACAAAATTAAAACAAGAACTAAAAGATTACGGATTCCAAGAATTTTTTATTGATATTAATGGCGGTGTTCACGATAAAATCAAGACCATAAAACAAATAATGAAAAAGAATCGCTTTAAAGCCGCAACAACGGCCTATATTGGCGACATGATTCACGACATAAAGGCTGGGAAAAAAGCCGGGGTTACCACGATTGCGATTTCGCGAGGATATCAAACAAAAAAAGAGTTGCTAAGCCAAAATCCTGACTTTTTGATCAATAGTTTAAAAGGATTAAAAAAAATTAGCTAAATCACTTACTTATGGGTAAAATATCAAATTACTTATCGCCGAAAACTTTCAAAAAAATGATTTCCGGCAAGAAAAAATATCTGCCGAAAGGAACTCGAGAAAAGATAACATCTGCCAAACTTGGCCGGTTTCTTTATAACGACAAAATAACCAAACAAAAAGCAATTGAGGTGGTAAGGCGCCTGCAAGACGAGGATATTCTGCCTAAATATAAAAATCCGAGTGAAATCTATAATCATGCCGCCCGTGAACAATACAAACTTGACGAAGAAATTCGCCAAGAAGAGATCCAAAAGCATGTTCGGACAAATATCGCCATGGATATATCGGAAGAAATGGCGGGACGATGGCAAGATGATAAGAGATTTAATTACCGATCCAATGACATTTTAGGTAAACCGGCGATCGACGGGACCAATGAAGAAAACCGTCAACCAGATGATTCTCAAAAAAATTCTGGGAAAAAAGCCTCGACCACTAAAAACAAATGGTTGGCCGAAAGCGAGAAGCCATCTATAAAAAACTTGCCGGACATGCCAATTGATTTTAATGATTAAAAATGGCTTAATTTAAACAAAATTAAACAAGCATTTTTCTTGCTAAAAAACAAATAAAATGCTAAAATTATATATGACAAAATAGTCATTTTTTTAATTCATCATCTTAAAATACACTAATTAAATCAACTTTATGATTATCACCTGGTTTGGACAATCATACTTCAAAATCCAAGGAGACAAGAGCATATTAGTCACTGACCCTTTTGATAAAAATATCGGACTTAAAGCCCCTCGGTCAGCCGCTGATATTGTCGCGATCAGTCATGGACAAACCGACCCTAGTCAATTAGTTAAAGGCCTAACATCACCGGAACCTTTCACAATTAATGAACCGGGGGAATATGAGGTTAAGGGCACGTTTATTTACGGCGTTGCCTCAACAGAAAACGGCACTCAAAATAATGTTGCCTATCGCATAGAAATGGACTTAATAACTATAGGATATTTAGGCGCTATCAACCGGCAATTAACCAGTAAAGAGGTAGAAAAATTTGAAGGAGTAGATATTTTAATCATTCCGGTCGGCGGCAGAGATTCAATTGATGCCAAAAAAGCCGGAGAAATCATTAGCCAGCTGGAGCCAAGAATTGTCATCCCAATGCGCTATAAACTTAAAGGTTTAAAGGCCAACTTTGATTCGCTAGATCAGTTCTGCAAAGAGATTGGCGTCTGCCCAACCGATACTGTTCCTAAATTAAAAATTACCAAAAAAGATCTTCCGGCTGAAGAAATGAAAATAATCATCATGCAGCCGTAATTAATATGAGCCAGAATAAAAACGAAAAAAAATATTGGGCGGAAGACATCCCGGAACAAAAAAGAAAAAATATATTCTGGATGGCAATGATTATTGTGGTCGCGACAATTATTTCCCTTTGGATCGTACAATTTAAAAATATGATATCTTCTTCAGCCACAGAACCAGTAGAAACCGACCAAAAATGGGGACAAATTCAGCAAGATCTTAATGATTTTTTACAACGAACTGAAAAAGAATTTTCTAACTTAAGCCCGACGACCACTGAACCG
>Ga0210057_1006787_pt1 | contig 14141 bp, 12 predicted proteins | sample CryGeyCG2114_010_2_FD_183968 | JGI IMG/M metagenome (GOLD analysis project Ga0210057, IMG submission 183968) | Groundwater microbial communities from aquifer - Crystal Geyser CG10_big_fil_rev_8/21/14_0.10 (SPAdes) (version 2) | ecosystem: Environmental > Aquatic > Deep subsurface > Groundwater ... | reverse complement strand
AGCTCCCAATCGCAATTGTGCAGTAGATGATATCTCTCCCATAGGATAAGCTTTGACAAACTTGTAAAAACTATATGGGAGATTGTAAGTTATCGAATATGATCCTGCATTACTTAATTTTCCTGAGCTCATATTTGTTGATGTATTCTGATCCAGAAGTGTTACCGATGTTTCTCAACTTCTCCATCCATGCAAGAGTTTTCTGTGGTAAAATAGTTAGGAAAACTATGGGAAAAAACATCAGAGACAAAATTCTCTTCTTTAAAAAGAAAAGGCAGGCAGTGATTTTAGCTCATAACTATCAACAGCCAGAAGTTCAAGATATCGCAGACTTTGTAGGTGACTCCCTAGGATTAAGTCAACAGGCGCTAAAAACCAAAGCGAAGATGATCGTCTTTTGCGGCGTTTATTTTATGGCGGAAACAGCCAAAATTTTAAATCCAGATAAAACTGTCATTATGCCTGATAAAACCGCCCTTTGTCCGATGGCCAGTATGATAGATCAGAAAAAACTGATCGCTCTAAAAAAAGCTCATCCTAAAGCCAAAGTCGTTTGTTATATCAATACTACCGCAGAAACAAAAGCGGAAAGCGATATCTGTTGTACCTCGGCTAATGCGCAAAAAGTGGTTAACTCGTTATCATCTCAAGAAATCATCTTTATTCCTGATCAACATTTTGGTCAATGGGTAGCACAAAAAAGCAGGAAAAAATTTATCTTCTTTCGCGGATTTTGTCCGACTCATCTAAGAATTCATCCGGGTCTCATTGAAAATCTAAAAAAAGACCATCCTCAGGCACTGGTTCTTTGCCATCCAGAATGCAATAAAGAAGTTAAAGCTCTTTCTCATTATGTTTTGGGCACCGGCCAGATGTTAAAATTTGCCAAAGAAAGCTCTCAAGAAGAGTTCATTATTGCTACGGAAAACGGGATGATCTATCGTTTACAAAAAGACTGTCCTCAGAAAAAATTCTATCAAGCCTCTCCACTCGCTTTTTGCCCAAATATGAAAAAAACTACCTTAACAAAAATATTAGAAGCACTAATCACTCCTCAAAATTATGAAATTAATGTTGCGAAAAAAATCGCGGAAAAGGCAAGAAAAGCAATTAATAAAATGCTGAAATTATGAAATCTGATGTCTTGATTATTGGTAGCGGATTAGCCGGCGTCACTGCCGCTTTAATCTTAGCTGAAAAAAATCTTTCGGTTTCTCTTATTACTCGTTCTTCTGATATTGAAGAGACTAATACCAGAGACGCCCAAGGTGGCATCATCTACCATGGGGCAGGTGATCCAAGACTTTTAGAAAAAGATATTATTAAAGCTGGAGCCGGAATTAATAATAAAACGGCTGTGAAAATTTTAGCTGAAGAAGGACCAAAAGCCGTCAAAGATATTTTAATCAGAAATCTTAAAATTAACTTTACTAAAGATAAAAAAAACAACTTTCATCTCACCCAAGAAGCCGGCCATTCAACGCGCCGGATTTTGCACGTCAACGACCAGACTGGCTTGGCAATAGAAAAAACATTTGTCAAAAAGTTAAAAACCTATTCTAATATTAAAGTTTTTACCAACCATAGTTTAATTGATTTATTGACTTTACCTTATCATCTTAAAAACAGTCTTTCTTACCGAAAAAAAACTAACTGTGTTGGCGCCTATGTCTTAGATAACCAACATAAAAAAGTGGAAATTTTTCTGGCTAAAAAAATCGTCCTCGCAACTGGCGGTATCGGCCAGATATATATGAGAACCTGCAACGCCAAAGTTAGCCGCGCTGATGGACTGGTCGCTGCCTATCGTGCCGGAGCCAAATTAGCTAATGTCGAGTACATTCAGTTTCATCCGACTTCTTTTTACCATCATAGTCTCTCTAATTTTCTTATTACCGAAGCTCTAAGGGGCGAAGGCGCCAAACTTAAAAATCAAAAAGGTGAGTTATTTATGAAAAAATACGATAAGAGAGGCAGTCTGGCGCCAAGAGACATTGTCAGTCAAGGGATTTTTCAGCAAATGCTTGATAATAATGAAGACTATGTATTACTTGATGCTTGCTCATATATTTCTTCTCAAAAAATAAAAAAGATGTTTCCTCATATCTATCAAACCTGTAAAAAGTACGGCGTTGATATTACTCGTGAGCCGATTCCAGTGGCACCGACGGCTCATTATTTTTGCGGCGGCGTTAAGGTTGATACATTTGGTCGAACGGGTATAGACAATCTTTACGCTGTTGGTGAGGTCTCGTGTACCGGAGTTCATGGAGCTAATCGATTGGCTAGTACTTCTCTTTTAGAGTGTCTTCTTTGGGGAAAAAGAGCTGGAGAAAATATCAATAAGACGATTAAAAAGGAAAAAATCATTGATGAGCAATTAATCAAATCTTGGCGATATACCCATAAAATTAGCAAGATTGACCCGGCCCTTATCCAACAGGATTGGTTTTTAATTAAGTCAATTATGTGGAACTATGTAGGCATCATTAGAACGGAGAAACGATTGCAAAGAGCCGTTGACGATCTGGCCCATCTAGATCGGGAAATCGACTTTTTTTATCGGGATGTTTTTATCTCTGATGAGTTAATTGGACTTCGTAATGGAGTAAAAGCCGCTCTCATCATCGCCCAAGCCGCTCTAAAAAATAAAAAAAGTCTCGGCTGTCACTTTCGGAAAGAGATTATTTAGCATTAACTACGGTAACAGCTTGAGAAGGAATTAAAAAAGGGTAGTCAGGAAGTATACATTTACCATTAATTTTTAAGTCAGCTCGGCTAAAAATCACTCCATTTATAGTATATTTAGCTCCCGCACAACTAATTCCTTTTCTTTTACAAAAACTATTGCATAAAGAAAAAAAATGTAATAATACAGTTTCTCTATTAATATCCATTGGTTCTGAATCGGATTTTCTCAATAAAATATAATTACTTTTGTTTTTAACAACAACTGCTTCAACGTTTGACATCTAAATATTATACTATAAGTTTCAACTTATAGGCTTTTATTTGTTGTTAAGTGCTGCCTGCGCCGCTGCCAGTCTAGCAATTGGTACTCGGAATGGAGAGCAGGAGACATAGTTCATCCCCACTTGATGGCAGAAAGCAATCGAGGCCGGATCGCCCCCATGTTCGCCGCAAATTCCGATTTTCAGATTTTTTCGCGTTTTTCTTCCCCGCTCAATCGCCACCTTAATCAGTTCGCCTACTCCTTTTTGATCAATCGTTTGAAAAGGATCATCTGGAAGAATTCCGCGAGTCAGATAGTCCGGTAAAAAGCCGCCAATATCGTCTCTGGAAAAACCAAATCCCATCTGCGTCAGATCATTGGTTCCGAAAGAGAAAAATTCTGCCTCCCGCGCCATCTCATCAGCCGTTAAAGCCGCCCGCGGTATCTCAATCATCGTCCCCACCAGATAATCAATTTTTTTTAGCTGAAATTTTTTCAAAACTTCCCCATATACTTGTTTAATAATCACCTTTTGATCAGTTAGCTCTTTAACATCACAGGTAACTGGAATCATAATCTCCGGTTTAACCTTGATTTTTTTCTTTAAAAGTTCGGCTGTTGCTTCAAAAATCGCCCGCACCTGGACTTCGGTAATCTCTGGATAGGTAATACCTAGACGAACGCCGCGATGACCCATCATCGGATTACTTTCATGAAGAGAGTTGGCTCTTTTTTCGAACTGAGAAAAGGTTATTCCCAGGCTTTTCGTCAGCTTTTGCTGTTGTTTTTTTTCTCTGGGAACAAACTCATGAAGAGGCGGATCTATCAGTCTAATCGTTACTGGTAAACCGTTCATGATTTTCAAGGTGTTTTTGATATCGGCTTTCATATAAGGAAAAAGCTCGCTTAAAGCCTTTTTTCTTTCCTCAACGGTTTTTGAGACGATCATCTTGCGTAGCAAAAATAACGCCTCATCACTTCCTTTACCGTAAAACATATGTTCAATACGGAAAAGACCGATTCCTTCCGCCCCATATAAAAGCGCGTTTTTCGCATCAGCCGGCGTATCGGCGTTAGTGCGGATCTTTAACTGACGAACGCGGTCACAAATCTTTAAAAACTCCGTTAATAGTTTATTTTCCGATGAAGGAGCAATCATTTTTAAATCTCCTTGATAGACATTGCCTTTGCTGCCATTTAGGGTAAACCAGTCGCCTTCTTTATATATTTTGTTGTCAATGGTAACTGTTTTTTGAGAATAATCTATCTGTAAAGCGTTGCAGCCAACAATACAACACTTTCCCCAGCCCCGGGCCACCAGAGCCGCATGAGAAGTCATGCCACCTCGGCCGGTTAAGACTGCCTGAGCTGCCCGCATGCCTTCGACATCCTCAGGATTGGTTTCCTCGCGGATTAAGATGATCTTTTTTTCGGCTTTAGCCCAGTTAATTGCGTCATTAGCAGTAAAAACAATCTGACCGGAAGCGGCTCCTGGTCCAGCTGGTAAGCCACGAGTGATTGGTTTGTTTTTTGCTTCTTCTTTCGGATCAATAATCGGGTGTAAAAGTTCATCAAGCTGAGAAGGAGTGACACGCATCACCGCCATCTCTGCAGTAATCAATTTTTCTCTGACCATGTCAACCGCCATCTTGACGGCGGCTGGACCGTTTCTTTTACCGATTCGGCATTGAAGCATAAAGAGCCGGCCTTTTTCCACCGTAAACTCAATGTCCTGCATATCACGGTAATGTTTTTCCAACCGTTTTTGGTAGTCAAAAAGCTGGCGGTAAATTTTAGGCATGACTCTTTCCAGGCTCTTTACAGGCGCTGGAGTCCTTAAACCAGCGACGACATCTTCTCCCTGAGCGTTAATTAGGTATTCGCCATAAAATTTGTTATCACCATTACCTGGATTTCTAGTAAAGCCGACGCCGGTGGCTGAATCTTCACCCATATTCCCAAATACCATTGACTGGACAGTGACGGCTGTTCCCCATTCCTCCGGAATCCTTTCGATTTTCCGGTAAGAAACAGCTCTTTTTCCCATCCAAGAGGCAAAGACGGCGCCGATTCCTCCCCAAAGCTGTTCATAAGGATCATCTGGAAAGTCTTTTTTCAAAACTTCTTTGACTTTCTTTTTAAACAAAACACATAACTTTTTAAGATCGAGAGCATTAAGGTCAGTATCATTTTTCACGCCTTTTTTCTTTTTCATTTCATTCATGATCTTTTCCAGTTTTTTTCTAATTCCTGCCTCATCATGTTCAAGTTCGATACCAGCGGCTTTTTCCATGACAACATCGGAGTACATGGTAATCAGTCTTCTGTAAGCATCATAAACAAACCGTTCATTACCAGATTGTCTAATTAGACCAGGAATGGTTTTTGTCGTTAAGCCGACGTTCAAGACGGTTTCCATCATTCCTGGCATTGACCGTCTGGCGCCGCTTCGTACCGAAACCAATAAAGGATTATTAAGGTCACCGAACTTTCTTTTCATTAGAGTTTCAATTTTATTAATTGATTTTTCAACCTGTTTTTTTAACTCTTTCGGATAACGTTTATTGTTTGAATAATAATAACTGCAGACTTCTGTCGTGATGGTGAATCCCGGAGGAACAGGTAAACGGAGAGCCTTATGTCCGGCCATTTCTGCCAAGTTAGCTCCCTTACCGCCCAAGAGATTCTTTATGCTTTCATTGCCGTCAGCATGACCTCCGCCGAAAAAATAGACGAATTTTTTTGCCATAAAAGATTTTCTATCCTATCATAAATATAATTCTTTTGTCAAGGAAAAAATTATGTTATCATGAGTTTATGACCAATAAAAAAAATCTTGTCTGGTTTGAGGAGGTTGACAAACACGATGTTGGCTTAGTTGGCGGCAAAGGCGCTAATCTCGGTGAGATGACCAATGCCCGTCTTCCTGTGCCTTATGGTTTTATCGTTACCTCAACTGCCTTTTTTCAGTTTATTAAAGAAAATAGTTTAGAAAAGTCTCTTAAAAATATTTTAGCCAATATCAATTACAACAACGAGGCTGAACTGAAACACGCCTCTTTAGAAATAAAAAAGCTAATTCTTTCTTCTTCATTGTCAAAAAATCTCTCTAGAGAAGTTGTCAAATATTACGAAAACCTTCGCTTGAAAGAAAAAAAATACTTTGGTCAAAGTCTTAGTCTGTTGAATCATGGTCTTTCTTCAATAAAAAATCTCTATCAGCCTTGTCTTGTGGCCGTCCGTTCATCAGCCACTGCCGAAGATCTACCGACCGCCTCCTTTGCCGGCCAACAAGATACCTATCTTAATGTTCAAGGTGAAAACCATCTTTTACAAAAAGTTAAAGAATGTTATGCATCACTTTTTACCGAGCGAGCCATTTACTATCGTCATGAAAATAAATTTGATCATCTTAAGGTTGGTTTGGCAGTGGTTGTCCAGCGGATGGTCGAGTCGAAAAAATCAGGCGTCGCTTTTTCTATTGATCCGGTCACCAATGATAAAAATAAAATTGTCATTGAGGCGATTTTAGGACTGGGTGAGTATATTGTTCAAGGCAAGGTCACTCCTGATCACTATGAGATTGATAAAAGATCTTTGGTAATAATTAAAAAAGAAATAAAAACGCAAAAAATAAAGTTAATGAAAGTTGGCCTGAGCGATAAACAGGTAAAAGTCGGTACGATTGGTAAGAAACAAAAACTGACTGATGAGGAAGTGATAAAAATCGCTTTAACGGTAAAAGAGATTGAAAAACACTACTACTTTCCCCAAGACATCGAATGGGCAATTGAGAAAAATCGATTATATATTACCCAATCCCGACCCATAACTACTATAAAAAATAGTCCAATTTCCAATAACCAATTTCCAAACAAGTCTCCAATTTCCAATAACCAATTTCCAATTTTGATTGGTTCTCCTGCCTCTCCAGGCGTCGGCGTTGGTCCGGTTAAGCATATTTTTTCTCCAAAAGAAATAGATAAAATAAAACCCGGCGATGTTATGGTCGCTCCTCAAACTAATCCTGACTATGTTCCAGCCATGAAAAAAGCCGCTGCCATTGTGACAGAAAAAGGCGGTCGGACATCCCATGCGGCCATCGTCTCAAGGGAATTGGGGATTCCGGCGGTTGTTGGAGCTGACCGCGCGACTAAGATTTTAAAACAAGATATGATCGTCACTGTTAATGGTGAAGCTGGAGAAATATATAAAGGCAAAGTCATCGTAAATAAACCTGCTAAACTCGTTAACTCGTTAACTTCTAAACAAAAAAAACAATTAAAAACATTAACAAAGATCTATGTCAATCTTGCTCAACCTGAGGAAGCAACCAAAGTGGCTAAGATGAATGTTGATGGGGTTGGACTGCTTCGGGCTGAGTTTATTATCGCTGATATTGGCGTTCATCCCAAAGAGTTCATCAAAAACAAAAAAGAGTCGGTTTTTATTAACAGGCTGGAACGGGAATTATTAAAGTTTGTCGGCCCGTTTTCTCCCCGACCAGTGGTTTACCGAGCCACTGATTTTAAAACTAATGAATATCGCAGTCTTAAAGGCGGAAGTTATTACGAGCCCAAAGAAGAAAATCCTATGTTGGGTTATCGAGGCTGTTATCGTTATCTCAACGATACGCCGGTTTTTCAGATGGAACTTGAGGCGATTAAAAAAATTTGGCAGAAAGGCTATCGCAACCTTCATCTAATGATTCCTTTTGTCCGTCTTCCCTGGGAACTGATGAAGATTAAAACCATTATTGAAAACTCTGGACTGTTATCTTATCCTGATTTCAAACTCTGGATGATGGTCGAAGTGCCCTCCGCCGCTCTAAACCTTGAGGAGTTTCTAAAAATCGGTGTTAACGGCGTCTCTATCGGTACTAATGATCTGACGATGATGATCCTCGGTGTTGATCGCGATAGTCAAGAAGTGGCCAGTCTTTATGATGAAAGAACACCAGTTGTCCTCACGGTATTGGAATATATCGTGAAAATCTGCCAAAAATTTGGCGTTACTTGTTCTATCTGCGGTCAGGCCGCTTCAGACTATCCGGAAGTAGCGGAAAGATTGGTTAAAGCCGGCATCACCAGCCTTTCAGTTAACCCAGATGCGATTGATAGAACGAGAGGACTTGTTTATCACATCGAAAAAAATCTCAATCTTAAAAGTAAGCCTAAATCTACTACTTTATAAACTTTATGAACTTTAAAAACTTTATAAACTTCTCTATAATGATTTTATGGTGAAGATAAAAGAAATTACTGCCCGACAAATTCTCAGTTCTTCTGGCTATCCGACTATAGAAGGTCGCTTGCTTCTCGATGATGGCCACGAAATAGTCAGCTCTGTGCCTGCGGATTATTTTTCTCCTCCCCAGTCAGCGGTTGAACTGCGTGACAATGACAGTAAATATCAAGGAAAAGCAGTCTCTCGTGCTGTTTACTATATTAACAAACTCATTGCTCCGAAGTTAAAAGGCATCTCTCCTCTTAAACAACTCGAGATTGACAGCTGGTTAGTTAAAGCCGATGGTACAGCTAATATGAACCAGCTAGGAGTGAACACGATTCTGACAGTTTCTCAACTTTTGGTTAAAGCCGGTAGCTACAGCGAAAGTCTTCCTCTCTATCAATACCTTAACTCGTTCTATAAAAAGTATTATCAACCAGATTTTAGTCTTAATAAATTTCCTTCCGCCATTTACACCTTAATTAAAGGCAGAAAAAAGAAAGAATCTAATCTTGATTTTGACAAATTTCTGATCGCTATTTCTTCCTCCATTCCTTTTAGCCAAAGTTTACAGATTGGCTTTAACATCTATAACAAGCTTCATCAGGACTTTCAAGTCTATGACTTGGCTACCAATATTGACGCCATAGAGGCGATCGTCCAGTCAGCTACCTCTTTAAACTACAAACTGGGAAAAGAGATTTTTTTTGGACTTGACCTGAAAGCTTCTAATTTAGAAAAAAATGGTCTCTATCATATTCGCGATCGGGGAAATCCTTTAAGGATCGAAGATTATTTTTCTTATCTCGATTCCATGATTAATAGATACGCCTTTTTAATTTTAATTGATCCTTTAACTAGTCAAGATATTGATAGTTGGTCCAAGTTTAACCAAAAAATCTCCAAAGATGTTTATCTTGTTGGCAATGATCTCACCTATTCCAATCAAGAAAAAATAAAAAAAGTTATCACTGACAAGGCAGTTTCCGCTTTTGTCATCAAGACTCACCAAGCCGGAACAATAAAAAAAGTGTTTGACTTAGTCAAATTAGCTAAAGAAAATGGTCTTAGTTATATCTTTTCCAGCGGCTCAGAGGAGACTAACGACAGTATAGAGGCAGATTTAGCTTACGGTCTTCAGGCGGACTTTGTTTCCTTTGGTCCGCCCCACGGTGGAGAAAACGTGGCGAAGTATAATAGAATGCTGGAGATAGAAAAAGAAATGAGATCCCAATCTACGAATGAATCCTAATCTACAAATATTCGTTGATTAGCATCAATTCGTAAATTAGAATCTTATATATGATCGGCAAACTTAAAGGTAAACTATCAGAGACTTCCGGTAACGTCGGTTTGATCGAAACCTCAGGCGGTGTCTTCTATGAAGTTTTTCTCACTCCATCTCTACTTTCTACCTTCCATCTTCCACCCCTATCTTCTACTATCCATTATCTACCATCTATTGAAGTCTACACCTACCTTCAGGTCCGTGATGACGCCCTAGTGCTTTTTGGCTTTCAGACCAAACGAGAGCTTGATTTTTTCAAGCTTCTTTTGACCGTTCCCGGCGTCGGTCCCAAGACCGCTTTTTCCGTCATCTCATTCCTCCCATTAGACTTATTAGTTTCATCAGTCCAAGCTAACGATGTCGACTCTTTTACCAGGATTCCCGGCTTAGGTAGAAAGACCGCTATGAAGATCATTCTTGAGCTGTCAACCAAGCTGAAAAGTGAGTTTGATATGACGAAGATGGTCCTTTCCGAAGAGGATAAAACTGTGATTGACGCGCTTGTTTCCCTTGGTTACAAATCTTTCGAGGCAAAAAAACTTCTGTCAAAACTTCCTAAGAATCTAAATATTGAAGAAAAAATAAAAGAAGCACTGAAAACAAAATTTTTATAGGTGTCACGAATGAAAAGTGTCTTCGAGAAATGGATTCATGAGTGAGTGTTTAACTACGTGTTATAATAATTATAATGGTTATTAATCAAAAAGACGAAAATCTCCGACCGCAAAAGCTTTCTGACTACATTGGTCAGGAAAATGTCGTTAAGACCTTAAAGCTTTTCATAGATGCTGTCAGAAAACGTGGTAAGCCTTCAGAGCACATTCTTTTTTACGGCCCGCCGGGCATTGGTAAAACTACTCTTGCCTATATTGTTGCTAACGAACTGAGAGGTGAGATTAAGATGACTTCAGGAGCGGCGATAACCAAAACTGGCGACTTGGCTGCTATTTTAACAAATCTGAAAGACAACGACGTTTTGTTTATTGATGAGATTCACCGCCTGCCCAAGCCGGTTGAGGAGATGCTTTATCCGGTGATGGAAGAGTATGCTTTGGATATTGTTATTGGCAAAGGCCCGTCGGCGCGTACAGTCCGTCTGACCGTGCCGAGAATCACCATTATTGGCGCGACGACCAAATTAGCTCTTCTTTCTCCTCCTCTTCGCGACCGTTTTGGTTTGACGTTAAGGATTGATTTCTATAAAACCGATGAGATCGAAAAGATTCTTTTGCGCTCTTCACGACTTTTAAATATGCCCATTGATAAAAAAGCGGTTCATGAAATTGCTAAAAGATCGCGAAGAACTCCCCGACTGGCTAACCGGATTTTGAAAAGAGCCCGTGATATCTACGATGTTGACAAACACAAGATAATAGATGAAAAACTGATAGACAAACTGTTTTCTCTTTTGGAGATTGATGATGATGGTTTGACGAAGATAGACAGAAGCTATCTTGATATTTTGGCTAATAAGTTTTCCAATACTCCGGTTGGTGTGGAGACGATTGCCTCTGCTCTTTCTGAAGATGTCCAGACCGTTGAAGAGTTTATTGAGCCGTACCTCCTTCGTCTTGGCTTTATTAAAAAATCCTCCCGCGGCCGCTCTCTCTCCCCAAAAGCCCTGACTTCCCTAACATCTTTAACTTCATCTACCTATCAAAAAAAACTTCTTTAATTATCAATTAGTCCTTATCCCCACACCTTCTAGTTCTATTGTTTTATTTTTAAATTTAATTGTATTAAGTGTTTCAATAAGAAGTTTTTCTATTTTTTTGATTTTTAAACATAGCTAATTTTTTTAATTTATAATCATAACAATTTTAACATATTTCAATTTGGTAAAATATCTTTCTATGAAGCTTTCTGGTATAATAATATTTACATATATTTATAACTAACTTTTTTATATGTTTCTTTCAATTGCGTCTTAAGTGCTAATTTTCCATTTCCTCCTTTTAAATACAATTCTCGTTTTCTAGCATCTAATTCATTAATATATGCTTCATAATAAATAAGTTTTAAGGGTCTTCGAAATTTTGTTGCTTTTACAAAACCGTTAATATGCGCTTGGTAACGAGATTTGAGATTGTCAGTATAACCTGTATAAAGCTGTTTATCTTTTATGGAAAATAAGATATAAACATAAAACATGATTTAATTATCTATAGTATGAAAACTTTGTCAACGGACTATAGTCTACAAAAGAAGTATTTCAGAGCCTATTATTAAGGCAATTGGTTCAATATAAGAAAAAACGAGGTGAGGACGCTGAGCGTCCTGACACCCCGCTGAGCGGGGTGATCCCGTGGGGATTCGAACCCCAGATTCTCTGGCTGAAAACCAGATGTCCTAGGCCGCTAGACGACGGGACCAAGCTCAGCTTAGTCAACACCCGCTGAGCGGGTGGACCTGAAAAATATATTACTTTAATTATATCAATTTTTCTTTAGGAAGTCAGGTTTTAAGAATATGCCTTGTTCCAATTCCGAAACCGTGCGATCACTTAGCCTCGAAAATTCAGGGGAAGACGAGAAATATCGTTTGCTATAATGTAGAATGCCATTTTATGTTTATGCCTGGATAGGAGCTATTTTTGGAGGATTTTTTGTCATAACAGCCAAACTTACCAGTAAACATGTTATCAGTAATCCTTGGTTGTTTAATTTTTTATTATCCTTAGCCGTATTACTATTTACGTTGCCACCGGCTATCTATTATCACGCCGTGATACCGAATAACTGGACAATGATTATTATAGCGGCAATTTTTTTAACTCTAACAAACATTTTTTATATTTTTTCAAACAAAAGTCTTGATGTCTCTGTCTTTATGCCTTTATACAATTTTAAAAGTATTTTTGCGGTACTTATTGGAATTATTTTTTTTAGAGAAAATATTGCCGTAAATAAACTATTTTTTGTTGGCGTGATTTTTATTGCTGGCATATTAACATCGTTAGATGAAAAATTTAGCTTAAAATCATTCTTCAAAGTTACTATTGCTGTTGGACTGGCAACGGTTTTTTTTAATATCTTATTAAATGCTTTTACAAAAACAGCGATGTTAAGTAACAGCCTGTGGACAGCTACCCTTTGGATAACCATGTTAAATTTCATTTTTGTCTTACCAACGATGCCTTTGTTTAAAAATGAAATTAACAAGCTGAGTTTTTCTCATATTATTCCAGTTGGACTAATGGGGTTGTTCGACGCAATTGGTATTTTGGCATCAAATAAGGCTTATCAAGGAAATTTGGGTATCAGTTCACTTATCATGAATACGCCTTTTTCAATGATATTTGCTTTCTTATTTTCCATTTTTGCACCCAAACTACTGGAAAAACATACTTTGAAAATTTATGCTATTCGTTTTGTGTCAACAGCAACTATGATTTATGCCGCGATACAGTTGTCGAGATAACAAAGTGTGAGGGTACCGTATCAAAAGTGTAACCTGTAAATAGTACTTCTGATTGATTTAGTATACCAAAATCTCTACTAATGGGGCATATGAAAAAATACAAATGCCCTGTTTGTTTATCAACCTGTTTTGTCATTAGAAAAACTAAAGGAAAATATTAGACGAGATCTTCACGTTAAATCAGATGATTTTTACAAACCTTTCATGAAACGAATTGAGTCGATTATTGATTCATCAAATAAACTGTCTGATGAAACATTTAGCAGATGGTTATGGGCTCTTTTTCGAGATTTTAAAGATGACTCTCTTTGTCTTTCTGTTTTGACCAATATTGAAAAGTACAAAAAAGAATTAATAGCCTATCGTGGTATTCCTAAAGCTCCTCTAACTACCAATTTGATCGAAGGAATGAATAGCCATATAGAAAAAAGGTTGCAGAAATTAAGATCGTTTCAAACTATTGAATATGCTCGGCTTTGGTTCAATGGATTTATCTTAAAAAAAAGATTCACAAAATTTACTGATTGTGGCCTTAAATTCAGATATCTTAATGGAAAGACAGGGGTGGAGATGACAAAAAAAGAGCGGGTTGTTCTACCGCTCTTGTTTTAATCCATAGGTGACAATTTTGTTACGGTGCTAAGTGTGAACCTCCGTTGTCTTCTTTCGAACTCTATAATAGATGATTTTATCAGATTTTTGAAGGAAATTACATTAATTATCGGAGTCCAAACATTCCAGGGAGAACAAGTGTAAAGAAATTCTTTATGTTCAACGTTTCTATGGCTTCTTGTGGAATATCTATTTTTTTATCTTTACCAAATGATACCTTCGCGTATCCATCAATCAATGTCGTTTTTATAGTTCCAACTGATCCAGCATGTAGTCCAAACTCTTTCAGGTTTTGCACCCCACCCTCTTGTAGCATTCTTGCTAGGTCTAGTTTACCTATTTGCACAACAGCCTTTGCACCTTCAGTAGTAATTTGCTGATATGAAGAAATAACGACTATCTGACCTTTATGAAATTTTGGACTTTCTATCATATAGCTAGTATTATACTATAAGACTTTTACAAAAGCAAGTCGGTAAAAAAACATGGTTATTTTTTAATAAAAGGACCACAAAAAAAGCCGCCGGAGCAAGTTTTAATTACTCACTACAGCGGCCAATAAACAATTAGTTATTTCTTCATCCTCCTTTCAATAAAATTGATAATTACGATCAACGCTCCGATATACCAAAGGCAGCC
>Ga0210057_1006785_pt1 | contig 14142 bp, 18 predicted proteins | sample CryGeyCG2114_010_2_FD_183968 | JGI IMG/M metagenome (GOLD analysis project Ga0210057, IMG submission 183968) | Groundwater microbial communities from aquifer - Crystal Geyser CG10_big_fil_rev_8/21/14_0.10 (SPAdes) (version 2) | ecosystem: Environmental > Aquatic > Deep subsurface > Groundwater ... | reverse complement strand
GTCAACCCCGTTAGAAATTTAGAGGAAATCTTGATATTTACTATCAACCAGAGGCGAAGCCGCTTCGCTCTCGCGTAATTTAAAACCACTAGCTAGTGATGAATTTCTGACGGGGTCAACCCCGTTAGAAATAAAAGTGCCTAAAGCTAACTTTATGATAATAGCTCACATTTCTAACGTGGTCAAGCCTAATTGTAGATTCTCCCAAAATTAGAGATTAATCACGACCAAAAAAACCGTCCTTTACGACCGAGGCGATTGAAAATGGAACGAGAGCGAGCGTAAAAAAACTCCTCACCGATTCAGCCATACTTATCCACCTATGGCGGAGGCTGACTAGGAGTTTTAGTGAGCGAAGTGATAATTTTCCGCCGAGTGTCGTCAGGACGGCAGTTTCTTTCTTTCCACTTTCTTTGCTGACAAAGAAAGTGGATGAATTAATTATTCAATTTTTCTATCCTAACTCCTATTAACCGAATCAACTTTTTTTGAGGGTTTTTTTGAGAATCAAAAAAAGGTAAAAGAAGCTTGGTAATTTCACCTTTTAAAACTCTTACTTCTCCGGTGGCTTTTTCCAAAGTATGCGAACGAGTTTTGGTATCAAAATCTGCAAAGCGAATTGTAAGACAGACAGTGCGGAATTTTTGATAATCGCTTTTTTCCAATCGTTGAATAATATTTTCACAAAGTTTATAAACCCTATCCGCTACCAATCCAAAATCCAAAGTATCTTGAAAAAATGTTTCCTGTTCGCCAATAGATTTAATTTCATATTCTTCTTGAACCGGTGCGTCATTAATCCCCCTAATTTTCTTGTATAATTCTCCACCCCATTTTCCTAGCTTTTTCTCTAAATCTTTTTGAGAATATTTTTTTAGATCTTGAACTTTATAAATTTTTAATTTATTAAAATACTGTTCCGTCTTCGGACCGATACCGGGAATTTTTCTAATGGGTAATCCTTCCAAAAATATCTCGACTTTTTCCGGAAAAATAATTGTTAGTCCATCTGGTTTTTGCATATCCGAAGCAATTTTAGCGACTAGCTTGTTCGGTCCCAAACCAATAGAAGCTGTAATTTTTTCTTGATTTTTAATTGCTTTTTTAATTTCCAAACAAATTTTTTCCGCCTTTTCAAACGTTCCATATTGAGAGAGATCAATATAGGATTCATCAATACTAGCTTGCTCCGTTATCTCGGAATATTTCCGGATAATTTGCATAATTTTATCTGAAATTTCTGAATAAAGTTGATGATTGCCAGGTAAAAACACTACTTCTGGCTTACCTTCGTGCTTGGCTTTTTCCGACAAACGCCAAGCCGTGGAAATCGGCAAAGCTGAATGGATACCATACTCCCTCGCTTTATAATTAGCAGTAGCAACCACTCCTCGTCCTTGACCTTCCATCGGATCCGAACCAACTGCAATTGGCAAACCTTTAATTCTGGGTTTATCCACTTCTTCCACTGAGGCAAAAAAAGCATCCATATCAAGGTGTGCTACAATGCGTATATTATTTTTTAATTTAACTTTTTCTAAAGACATTAGAAATTAGTAATTAGATATTAGAAATTTACTGATAGTGATATTATATCATCAAAATATTTTCCTGCCAACAACTGCCTTAATTCAAATTTTAAGACAAAAAACATCCCAATCCTGTGGGATGTTTTTCTTTACCTCTAATATTATTCTAGTCCAACCTCTGAATCAGAAAGCTCATCCTCACTAAAATCATCTTCATCCACTAAATTCAATTCATCATCTAACTCACTGGCTTCTATATCCAGTTCATCAGCATTTTCATCCAACCCATCTAGGCTATCCTCTTGCGCTGTTTTTTCATCTCCATTCGTTACGCCCTCTCCTTTTTGATTGGCACATCCGACAAAAACCAGCATCGCCAAAATAGCCATCAAAGACAGAACGACTTTTTTGTTTTTTTTCATATATTTAAAAATTTATTAACTACTCTAGCGCTACTCTTCTGTTTTATCGATAGTTTGATTTTTCATAGCTTTCACATCATCTTTAACAGTGAGCTGAAAATATTCTCTAATTTCTTGGGCATCTTCATGGACAATCTTTAATAAAGCTCTGGCCTCTACTAGTTCTCCTTTAAAATCTCCTTCCGAATGTCCACAAGTATAATTTTTTGAACCTTTTAATTTGGAAATATAAGTGGCATAATCTTGAGTAAAGGTATTTATTTTTTCTTTTAGAATCGCTAAATCAGCTTTTAATTTAGTCACATCATAACCCTCCTCTTCAGCGTTGGTGATAAATTGAGAGATTCTGTTTTTTAAATTTTCATAAGCTGCTAGATGACTTTTCTTTTTTTCTTCAAAAAGTGAGACTTTTTTATTGATTCTTTCTTCTATTCGCTGACATTTTTCTTCCGTCAATTTTTCTTTTAACTCTTGGCGCAGTTTCATTTTTTCTTCCCGCGCAGCTTCAATATCTGCTTTTCTAACTTCTGAATCAGTCTTTCTTTGAACTTGGTTAGCTTGAATATTTTCTCTTTTCTCAGCTCTTTTATTCTCCTTTAACGGCGGCATTAATGCCAAGGTTAAGATTGGAATAAACATTAAACTAACTAGCGCAATAGTAAAAATAGTTTTTTTCATGATTTTTTTACCCCGTTAAACTCCAGTAGGACTGGATCCCGCTTGGCGGGGATTTAACTGGGTGAATTATTTTTTATTAATATTTTTTTTTCCTCCCGGCATATATTTTTGCAAAACTTCCGGAATTTTCACGGAGCCATCCCCTTGTTGATAATTTTCTAGAATAGCAATTAAAATGCGCGGTGAAGCAATCACGGTATTATTGAGGGTATAGGCATAATGGCTTTTTCCTTCTTTGTCCTTATATTTTATATTCAATCTTCTGGCTTGCCAGTCGGTCAGATTGGAATCGCTATGAGTTTCTCCATAGGCATTTCGCGACGGCATCCAGGTTTCCAAATCATACATTTTATACTTCCCTGCTCCCATATCAGCCGTGCAAATACTCAAAACTCTATATGGTAATTTGAGATCTCGCAGTATTTCTTCGGCAGTTTCTTTCATCTTTTCCAGCCACTGATTGGATTCTTCTGCGTCCGCTTTGCAAACAACTATTTGCTCAACCTTAGAAAATTCATGTATCCGATAAATTCCTTTGGTATCCTTTCCATAACTCCCCACTTCGCTTCTGTAGCACGGAGAAAAAGCGCAAACTTTTTTTGGAAGTTCATTTTCATTGAATGTCTGATCGGAAAAATAAGCCAGCAGGGATGGTTCGGAAGTGCCAGCCAAATAAAGTTTTTCCTTGACTTCGCTTCCCGATTCATCTTTCCCGGGATTAGCCAATTGATATATTTCATCTTTTCCTGCTGGAAAATGTCCGGAACCAACCAAGGCAAATTCCCGAACTATTGAAGGCGTAATCATAAAATCGAAACCTTTTTCCCGCATTTTGGCAATAGCATGTTGAATAACTGCCATCTGAAGTAAGGCCGCTTCGTTTTTCAAATAATAACCTCGGAATCCTGAAGTTTTCACTCCTCTTTCCGTATCAATCAAATCCAATTCTTTTCCTAGAGTCATATGATCCTTGATTGGAAAATCGAATTGTGGAATATCTCCCCATTTCGCAATTTCCTTATTATCCGCATCGCTTTTTCCAAGAGGGGTGTCGGGAGAATAGACATTCGGAACCAAAAGCATGAGTGCATCATATTCTTCCTGAATTTTTTTATACTCCGGCTCAGCATCAGCCAGTTTTTCTTTGATATCTTTCCCTTCTTCAATCAATTTTTCCCTTTCCTCTCCCGTAGATTGTTGAATTGAATTATTTAATTTATTTTTTTCGGCATTTAATTCTTCTTTCCCCTGCAACGCCATTTTTCTTTTTCCATCCAAAACCAAAAGCCGATCAATATCACAAACAATGTTGCGATTGGCGCAACTCTCTTTTACCCTTTCCTTATTTTCTTTGATGAATTTTATATCCAGCATAGACCTGTTTTTACCTCCCTATTTTACTCTAATATTCTTTTTTTTCAAAATGGATGATTTGAATTTCTTAGGATGATAGGCGTTCATTTTTTTTACCGATGTCTTTAAGAGACCCATTTTTTCCAGTTCCTTTTCTAGGTCCCCTACAAAATATTTTTGGTCATAACCCAAACAAATAACTTCTGGTGAAATTTTTTTTATAATCGCATACTTATTTCCCAAATTACCCAAGACTGCTCTATCCACTAGCTTATTTTGGCCGACTTTTTTCAGTCGAATTTTTTGATTTTCTTTTGGAAGAGCTTTTTTTACTTTCACTACCGTTTTGTCCCGAGCCACCACCACAAATAAAAAATCACCAAATTTATTGGCTTGTTTAAGGAAATTCTCATGACCGAGATGGAACAAATCAAAAGTTCCAAAAACCATTACCTTTTTTCCGCCATAGGCGGATCCGCCTATGGCGGACATATTACAAAATTTACTCATTTTATTCCTTTCCCTTCATCGCTGGGAAGATGACGGTTTCGCGAATCGATTTATTGAGCAAAAAAGCTAAGAGTCGTTCGCTCATTCCAAAACCAAAAGCTGGAGGCATTCCATACTCCAAAGCTTCTATAAAGTCTTCATCCAACATTTGCGCTTCTTTATCCCCTGCTTCGCGAAGCTTCATCTGACTTTCCAGTCTTTCTCGCTGATCAATTGGATCATTTAGTTCGGCAAAAGCATTACAAAGTTCCGATCCGCCCGCTATAATTTGAAAACGTAAAACTTTTTTTGGGTTTTGCGAATCTTTTTTTGCTAAGGGAGAAACTTCAATCGGATGACCAACCAGAAAGCAAGGTTGAATTAATTTTGGACGAATAGTTTTTTTATAAATCAAATCTATCATTCGACCTTTCCCGGATGTCTTTTCATATTTTATTTTCAATTCATCAGCTTTTTTTTGCAAATCTTCCACGCTGATTTCTTTTCCAAGATCTATCCCAGTTTCCTTTTGAAACTCTGTGAAATAATCAACCTTGGGAAACTTCCCTTCCCAATTTATTTTATTATCATCGTAGTCATGTTCATAGCCACCCAAAATTTTTGAAGCTACTTCTTTGCATAATTTTTCTGAAAATTCCATCCCTTTTTCCAAATCCCAATAAGAAGCATAAAATTCCATCGAATCATATTCTTGAAGATGATCGCGATCCATCCCTTCATTGCGGAAAACTCGTCCAATTTCAAAAACCCTCTCATAGCCTCCTACCAGCAATCTTTTAAGAGCTAACTCTAACGAGATGCGAAGATACAAATCTTCATCCAGAGCATTGTAGTGCGTCACAAAGGGTTCTGCTTCCGCTCCTCCAGGAATATGTTCCAATACCGGAGTCTGAACTTCCAAAAATTTTTCTTTAATTAAAAAGTTCCTGATGGTCTGCCAGAAAATATTTTTCTTGCGGAAAAGTTCCTTGGTTTCCGGATTCAACATTAAATCTAAATATCTTTTCCGCAGTAAATTTTCTGCATCTTTCAATCCAAAATGTTCGGTTGGAATCGGACGAATGTTTTTGACCAGCATTTTCCAATCTGACACTTCCAAGGTTTTTTCGTCTTGCTTGGTTTTAAAAAGTTTTCCAGTGGCTTCCACAAAATCTCCATTTTCTACGTTCTTGGAAAAAAGTTTGAATAGTTCTTCTGGAATATTTTTTTTGCTCAAAAAAAGCTGGATTTTTCCAGATTCATCTTCAATATGTGCGAAAGCTGATCCACCCATAGGACGAAAAGATCGCACTCGACCAGCCAAAGTTATCGTCTTGGAATTTAATTTATCAAAATTCTCTAAAGCCTCCCCATTGGAGGTGTCTCGGCCGGTTTTTTCTGGATAAGGATTAACGCCCGCCTCCTTGATGCGTTTCAACTTTTCCAGTTTAGTTTTTAGAATATCCTCTCTCATAATAATTAAATTATAGTTTAAACAAACAAAACGGGCAAATGAAAACACCCCGACATATCGTCGGGGCGCTTTTTTGTTAATACTTCTAAACTAAATTACAAACTGGGTATTTCGTTCCCCGTTTGATAAAATTAACTTCTGTGTCTTCCAGCCCAAAATTTTCCTTGAAATAGTTAACGATAAAATCATTACTCATATCGTTCTTGCAAGTATAGACATCTATACTCACAAACTTTCTGGCTGGAAAAGTATGGATGCTGATATGTGATTCAGCAATCATCACTATTCCCGAGTATCCGCCTGGATCCTTGAGTTGATTATCGGCGCACTCTTTTACTATTGGTTCGATTAACTTGCTCATCCCCAATTTCTCTGGCAATTCGTTTAGACATCGCAACACCAATTGTCCGTCATTCAACTTTTTGGGATCGCCTCCATATCCATCAAGAGTTAAATGCACTCCAAAATTGCAGGTTGCACTTTTGTTTTCTTCCATTTGATTTTTGGACTCCTTTTCTTTTTTGGTAAAAATTGAAGGAGATAAAAAAAATTAAAAATTATTGACTTTAATATATCACTCACTGAAAATTTTGCAATAGAACTTATCCACTTTTTTATCTACAACTACCGAACATCCATTATTTCATATTTCATTCGTCCTCCGGGAGTTTCTACATCCACTTTATCGCCCTTCTTTTTTCCCAAAAAAGATCGGCCCATTGGAGATTCATTGGAAATTTTGAAACTCGCTGGATCAGCTTCATTGGATCCGACAATTTTAAATTCCATTTCCGAACCATTGTATTTTACTTTCACAGTAGAACTCATTTGAACTGTATCCTCGGATTTGCTGTAAGCCACTACCTGAGCTTCTTTGAGAATAAATTCCAACTCGGCAATCTTGGATTCGTTTTCCGATTGTTGTCTTTTGGCTTCACTGTATTCGGCGTTCTCACTCAAGTCTCCTTGCTCTTTAGCTTCCTTGATGGCATTGGCAATATCTTGACGCAAAGTAGTTTTACGATTTTCCAATTCGTCTTTTAATTTTTTGAGTCCTTCTTCCGTTAAAAATTTTGTCATTAGTTTTTAATAATGATTATTAAAAAATACCGTCACGAAGACAGTAAGAAAATTATTTTTTCGATTTGTTCGATTTAGCTTTTTTATGATTATAGAGCGTATTTTACTAAATCTTAGTTTTTTGTCAAGCCTAGCGTAATAGATAAAAGGTTCCTCACTATATGTTTTTCTAATTCAAAAAAACGCCCGCCTTGACGCTTTCAAAAAATAGCCAATTTATCTATCCAGTAATATACGGAATAAAGATAATTAGTCCGATGATTATAGCTAAAAGAGAAGCCACCAAAACACTGGCAGCCATCAAATCCTTAATCAACTTCACATACGGATGCACTCGCGGTTTGAGCATATCCATTATTCTTTCCATTACTGTATTAAGTAGTTCCATAATCAGAACCCCAAAAATCACCAAAAGCAAAATCACCATCTCAGCTTGGGTAATCCGAAAATAAATCATCGCGATAAAAACCAAAATTCCGATAATAATTTCGTTCTGAAAATTTTTTTCGCTTTTCAAAGCGTAAGCCAGCCCACGAACAGCATAATTTAAACTTTGATAAAATTCTCTAAATCTATTCATTTTTTTCTTGCCCTATTAAATTTCGACTGAGCCGAATCCCGCTTGGCGGGAATTTAATTGGGGGTTAAATTATTAGTTTATTTTTCCTGAAGATCAAACATTTTTTTTCCATGTCGATAACCCAGCAAATGAAGCACTCCATGAGCTACTGCTTTTTCAGTTTCTGTTTTTACATTTAATCCTTCTTTTTTAACATATTGCTTTATATCATCATAACATAAAATTAACTCCCCTAAAAATAGCTCGCCTCGCTGTTTTTTTATTTCCGCTATATTTTTGTGTTCCGCAAAAGACAGCACGTCAGTGGCAGAATTTTTTTTCCGATAAGTTTTATTGATTTTTCTGATTTCTTTGGCTCCCACTAGCGCCAAACTTACGGAAATGGATCGTTTTTCCAAAAAAACCAATCTAGTTTTTTTCAGCGTTTTGGCCACCACTTTTTTTAGGTTTTCCGCCTTAAGCGGACTTTTAGTTAAATTATTTAATTCTACTTTTACTTTCATATTATTCCACTTTATCTTTTATCTTTTTGATAATATCATCATCTATATTATCCGGCAGCATATCCCCTTCCGGATTATGCAGAGTAGCTTCGTGATAAATTATTTTCTTTATTTTTCTCAAAAAAATTTTCAATTCTTCCTTGTTTGTTTCACTAATCTTTATCTTTGTTTCCCCATTCTCTTTCACCAAAGAAACCACTGGGTCATCATAATAGTTTTTGTCTTGAGAATAAATTTGAAAATTAAAATAAACAAACAAACCCAGAATGGTCAGAAAAACCACTAGTCCCAAAACCAAAATAAATTTTAATATTTTTTTACCCATAACTGGCTTAATTATAGCACAAAATAAAAACACCCTACTTACGCTAGGTGTTTTTAAGAAAAATTAATTCAATTCCGCTTCTACAATTTTTTTGACCAAAGTTCCGTCCGCCTGACCTTTCATTTTCCCCATGGCCATACCCATCACTTTGCCCATTTCCGCTTTGGAAGTGGCGCCAGATTGGGTAATAGTTTCTTTCACGATTTTTCGCACTTCCTCTTCGCCCATCTGTTCCGGCAAATACGCTGACAGAATCTCAATTTCCTTTTTCTCTTTTTCTGCCAAATCAGTTCGGCCACCGGATTCATATTGAGTGACACTGTCTTTTCGTTGCTTAATCCCTCGCCCAATAACGGAAGTAATTTCTTCTTCCGACAAACCCGCTTCTTTTTTCTTTAATTCAATCTCCGTATTTTTGATCATAGAGTCCATCATCCGCAAAGCATCGCGCTTAATTGCATCTCCAGCTTTCATAGCGCTTTTTAGATCTTCCGCTATTTTTTGTTTTAATCCCATAAATTTATTTCACTAATTTTTTCTTGACGTTTTTAAAGGTTCCTTCATCAAACTTGCCCATTTTTTTCAAATGGTCCACTACCTTTTTCACTTTTTCGCGATACATTGCTCCTTGTCGCATTTCTCTCTTTGATTTTTCATCGCGTCTAAATCGAGACTTTCGAGCCGTGATTAAAACACCGCTTTGCTGAACTCGGCGGGAAAATCTTCGGATTAAACTTTCCGAAGTTTCTTTTTCTTTTCTTTTGACTTCAATCATATTGACCTCCCTTCCATAATTACGAACTTATAACTTACTTTATTTTTACAAAAATAGCAAGGCTCATCCCCTCTATGTCTTCTGCTTATAAACTACTACCGTATCCGCTTTTAATTTCTTTTTGATTAAATCTACCAACTTATCCAAGCTGACGGTTTCTTGAACTCCAGTGGCCATATTTTTAACCATCACAGTTCCATCTAAGGCTTCTTTCTGTCCTAAAATCAGAGCAAGCTCTACTCCTAATTTATCGGCTACTCGCAATTGAGATCTCAACCCACCGCGTCCGAAATTTTCGGCTGCTAAAATTCCGTTCTTTTCCAATTCGGAAAAAAGTTTTAAACTTTTCTTTTTGGCTAATTCTCCTAGCTGAGCTAAAAAAACTTTTGGTCGCGGCGCTCGATATGGTTTAGCTTGAATTCTTTTCATTTCCAAAATAATTCTTTCTACTCCTAATCCAAAACCAACTGCTGAAGTATTTTCTCCTCCGATTATTTTTATTAGTCCATCATAACGGCCTCCACCTCCCAAGGAAAATTTCTTTCCCTCTTCTTCTCCTGACCAAACTTCAAAAACCGTTTTGGTATAATAATCCAAACCTCTCACTACTTGAGGATTAATCACATAAGGTAAATCCAATTCATCCAAATATTCCAGCAAACTCTTAAAATGAATACGACATTCATCGCACAAATGATCTACTGATTGAGGAGCAGCTGAAGCCACTTGAGAACATTTATCTTCTTTACAATCCAATACTCTCAGAGGATTTTTTTCCAGTCTTCTGCGACAATCCTGACAAAGCTTTCCATTTTTGGATTCCAAATAACTAACCAATAAATCTCGATATTCTTTTCGGCAACTAGGACATCCAATGGAATTAACTTGAATTTCCACTGATTTGAGTCCCAAATTTTGCACCACTCGATAAGCCACATGAATCATTTGAGCATCCAAAATCGGATCTTGCTCTCCGAAAGCGTCAAAATTTACTTGGTGATGTTCGCGATATCTTCCTTCTTGAGGACGATCATAACGATAAAGAGTTCCGGTTGAAAAAAGTTTTACCGGTTTAGGCCAAACGTTCATTCCATATTGAACATAGGCGCGAGCAATCCCAGCCGTCATTTCCGGACGAAGAGCAGCTTTATCCCCGCCTCGAGTAGTAAAGGTATACATTTCTTTTTCCACGATGTCGGTTTCTTCTCCGATACTGCGAACATAAAGATTACTAAATTCCACTACTGGCACATCAATGCGGGAAAAACCATAATCGCGAGCTAGTCTTTCCGTCACTCTTCTAACATGCTCCCAATAAGGTTGCTCTAATGGAAGGATATCCTTCATCCCTCGCAAAGGTCTCAACACCACTGGCTCTATTTTTTTTGGCTCTTTTAAAGACTTCTGTTTTTTCTTATTTTTTCCAGAACTTTTAATTTTTTTGCGCTTAGTTATTTTTTTTGCCTTTGGCATATATTTATAAGTGCTTAAAAAATAGTTAACTTATCTGCTGGCCAAGCTCGCAGGAGAACTTTCCCAATGATATCTTCTTCGGGAACCGAACCCCAGGAACGCGAATCGGAACTAAACATCCGATTATCTCCCAAAACAAAATATTCATCTTCTTTAAGTTTTATGGAATAATCCCAGACGGTCTTAACGCTTCCTGGAAGATATTCCTTTTCATTTAAAACAAACCCGTCTGAATTTTCTTCATTATAAATAATAACCTGATTATTTTTTATTTCTACTTTCTCTCCAGGAAGACCAATAATTCTTTTAATAAAAAATTGATCAGGTTTTTTTGGATAACGAAAGACTACCACTGTCTGTCTTTCAATTTTCTTAAAAGGTTTGACTGTAAAAAGTTTTACATTGGCAATTTCCGCTGCAGTTTGTCTATATCCAAATTCATTAATAATCAGATATTGATTATTCTCAAAATTCGGTTCCATACTGGCCCCTTGGACAAAAAATGGCTGAAAGAGAAAAATTCGAACCGGCATTATGATTATAAGCGCCATTAAAAAAACTTTCACTATTTCCAAAATGAAACTTCCGACGCCAGAATAATTTTCCGCCGCATCATTTTTTGTGTCTTTTCCCTTATTCATCACGTTATTTAGCTTTATAGTCCTAATTCTATCAGAAAAATGGCTCTTTGGCAAGGCCTTAAAATGCCTTGAATAAGCCAATATTTGACTAGAAGGTTTTTTTGGGCTATGGTTAGAGTAAATGAATACTGAAAAAACACTTTTTATGAAAAAGGTCATCCTACGAGGCTTATTTTATTTTGTTTCTATTTTAACATTACTTTCTCTTTTTTATGGCGGTTTTGTTTTTTTTAAATTGCTTTCAGTTGGGAAAAAGGTCAACATTCACAATCAACCCCTTTTGGAAACTGCCAAGTCTCTTTCCACGGATATTTTTCCAGAACTTCGTGGAGTAGAAAAAAATAAAATTAATATTTTACTACTAGGCATTGCTGGCGAAGGAAAACCAGGGAAAAATCTGACCGACACTATCATGATCGCTAGTATTGATACGGAAAAAAAACGAGTGGCCTTTCTTTCACTTCCGCGTGATTTATTGATTAGCATTCCACAAACTAATCTCCAAGCAAAAATAAATTCCGCCTATCAATATTTTCTCGGCACTTCCAAAAATGAAACTGAACCAGCCATAGAAAATTTTTTGCAAATCACAAAAAATATTACCGGCTTGGATATGGACTATTATTTTATTCTTAACTTTGATGGTTTCCAAAAAATAATTGATTCTATTGAAGGCATTAATGTTATGAACGAGCGGGATATTTTGGACACCCGTTTTCCTGGACCTAATTATTCCTATGAAACTTTTGAATTAGCTAAAGGCTTTCATCATTTGGACGGCGCCACCGCGCTGAAATATGCCCGTGAACGCCACGGCGATCCAGAAGGAGATTTCGGCCGAGCCAAAAGACAACAGCAGGTCATTCAAGCAGCTAAAAATAAAATCTTTTCCACCAAAACTTTTTTGGATTTTTCCGTTCTGAATAATTTATTGAATGCGTTAGGAGACAATATTAAAACCAATGTGGCGCCTCAAGAAATCGGTAGTTTTATCAAACTTATTCAAAGGCTGGATTTACAAAATATCAACACCGTTGTGGTAGACGCTTGGAAAAAAGAAAGTCTCCTCAAAGGAACTCACGTTGAATTGGGCGGAACAATCGGCTCTGTTCTAGTGCCCCGATCCGGAAACTATAGCGAAATCAAAGAATTGGCAGAAAATATTTTTTCCTTGGAAGAACTAAAAAGAAAGAGAGCAGAAATTGCTAAAGAAAATTCTTCCATAGCTATTATCAATCAAACTTCGGATAATCAAATCACTGGCAAAATTCGCCATTTATTGGGAACTGATTTGGATTATAATAATATTTCAATTTTATCCGGAAATCAAAAAGGTTCCGAAGCCAAAACCCAAATATATGATCTGACTGGCGGAGTGCAACCCTTCACTTTGAATGAACTAGTCACTCGCCTGCCGGGCGAAGCCAACTATGCACCCACGGAATCTCTAAAAAAATTAGCAGAAGAAGAAAAGATTGATATGGTTATCAGCCTTGGAAAAGATCTATTAACCAGATATAATAAAGAAGAAGTTTCCTGGGAAGAATTTAATCAAACTCGGGATTCTCAAGAATATTTGGAATTAATTGGAGAAATAAAATAATGAAAATAATTATTGGACTGGGCAATCCAGAAAAAAAATACGATAATACTCGCCATAATCTCGGTTTTTTAATGGTGGATAAAATTAAAACTTCTTGGAATTTTCCCGAATGGGAAATGAACAAAAAGTTTAACGCCGAAATGACGGAAGGTTTTCTGCCTTCTGTCATCCCGAGCAATGTCGAGGGATCTAATAAAATTATTCTGGTCAAACCACAAACTTTTATGAATCGCTCGGGAGAGTCCGTCAGAGAACTCTTAGCTTTTTATAAGTCAATTCCGGAAGATATTATTGTTATTCATGACGATTTAGATATTGTTCTTGGAAAATATCGCCTCGCCACTGATTCCTCTTCCGCCGGACACAATGGTGTGCAAAATATTATTGAACAATTAGGCACGCAAGAATTTCATCGCATCCGCATTGGTATTGGCGAAGAAAAAGAGAATGCTCCTGTTTGTAAAATAGATGCTCATAACTTTGTCTTAGAAAAATTTTCTTCCGAAGAGTTAGAAAAAATCTCAGAAATATCCAATATTATTCTAGAAGAAATAAAAAAACTTTTATAAATAAAAAAAGACTTGGCGAAAATTCAACCAAGTCTATTTGTTTTCTAAAAAAAATTAAAACCAGTGTTTAGCCCCCTTTATTCCAATATAAAATAAAAACGGGAGCCATAGAATAGAAAAAACTATTCTTTTTTTTGGAGAGAAAGCATCATTTATATTAAACATCCAATATATTGCTCCCCCAAAAAAAATGTAAACAACTGCTATTATTCCTTCAATGCCAGCAATTAACATGATTACTGACATTATTATCATCGCCAACACTACTATAAAAAAATACTTTTGTACTTTTCTGTCCATTTTATTTACCTTTCAGCAAAGGGTTATTTGTTAAAGAAATTGACTTTCGGTATCCCGTACGCAAGTGACATCTTTTTATGAATAATCACATTAAGATGCACTTCTCCGAAGCGGAAACAAGGAGGGCGTTTCTGCTCGGAAACTTGCGAACGAGACACCAAAAACCAGGCTTTTTAGGGTAACTGTTAATTATACACCTAAAACACCCTTTTGTCAAATAGACCGTAATAGCCCAATAGCTTGGAAACGTTTTCTGGTATAATAACCTCTTAAAAATTAACGTTTCCAACTATGTATACAACTAACCCAAGAATGCCAAGATTAAGAGCTAAGGCAGTAAAAATGGTC
>Ga0210057_1006784_pt1 | contig 14143 bp, 21 predicted proteins | sample CryGeyCG2114_010_2_FD_183968 | JGI IMG/M metagenome (GOLD analysis project Ga0210057, IMG submission 183968) | Groundwater microbial communities from aquifer - Crystal Geyser CG10_big_fil_rev_8/21/14_0.10 (SPAdes) (version 2) | ecosystem: Environmental > Aquatic > Deep subsurface > Groundwater ... | reverse complement strand
TTAGGAACTATCTCTAGTTTAGTTGCTGTTAGAAAGTATTTGGATAAGTGATCATTGCGGGATCATCTAATGGTAGGATAATGGACTCTGAATCCATTTATCTTGGTTCGAATCCAAGTCCCGCAGCACTTCTTCGCCTCCGAGACGGAGGCTCATCAGTGCCTCCGGCTCTATATAAAAAAGAAGAAGTCCCTGAGGAGTCCCGAGGGACGACGAAGGGTCTAACCATTAGAATTACGATCCATCTTCCATAATAATAAAAATTGAAGACACTGAGGAATGAAATGACGAAGTGATAAGGGGCCTCCGGCTCTATATAAAAAAGAAGAAGTCCCTGAGGAGTCCCGAGGGACGACGAAGGGTCTAACCATTAGAATTACGATCCATCTTCCATAATAATAAAAATTGAAGACACTGAGGCCATTCAGACTCTGAGAGCCTTCAGGCTCGAAGAGAATGAAATGACGAATGCGCATTTTATGAAATTCTATGTTTATATGGTTAAGTGTATGGATAATTCTTTTTATGTTGGTTGTACCAATAATCTTAAAAAAAGAATAAAACAACATAACGAATCAAAATGGGGCGCGCATTATACGAAAATTCGCAGACCAGTAGTTTTAAAATATTCAGAAGAGTTTAAAACATTGAGAGAAGCGCGCAGACGCGAAGCAGAAATCAAGGGTTGGCGAAGGGAGAAAAAAATTGCGCTAGTTTTGGAGGGAATCTAGTTATTATCCATTGCATTCATTTTTAGGATAGTATATAATTGGAGTTGAATATAAGGCAATGTCTTATATTTAACTTCAAATATATGAAAAAAGGCTTTTTAAATGAGATATTAAGATCAAATAAGTCGGTCTTCTCTTTCAAAGACCTTATTCTGCTTTGGGGAGGAATTGATAAACTTACCGCCGGATCAAGAGTTAATTACTATACCAAGCGCAATGATCTCTATCATATTCGTCGTGGCTTATATGCTAAAGATAAAAACTACGATAAATATGAGTTAGCCACAAAGATATTCACTCCCTCTTATATCAGTTTTGAGACTGTCCTTGGATCAGTTGGCGTTACTTTTCAACACTACTCTAAAATTTTTATTGCTTCATATCAAAATAAAGAAATTGAATGTGATGGACAAGTAATTGCTTTTAAAAGGATTAAAGACGAAATTCTTACCAACAATTCCGGTATTGATATAAAAGAAAATTATAGCATTGCTTCCGTTGAAAGAGCGTTTTTGGATGTGATCTACTTAAACACTGATTATTATTTTGATAATTTATCGGTTTTGAATTGGGATAAGGTCTATTTAATTCTGCCTATTTATGGAGGCAATAAAAGAATGGGAAAAATGGTCAAAAAATATCACGAATCTGTGATAAATAATCTTAAATAAATTTATGTTGCTTAACACAGTAAGACATAAAAATATTCTTATTAAAATTCTGAAAGATATTTATACCGATTCAACAATAGGATCACTTTTAGGATTTAAGGGAGGTACGGCCGCTTTTCTTTTTTATGATCTCAATCGTTTCTCGATAGACTTAGATTTTGATCTTTTGGAAGAAAGCAAAGAAAATTATGTCTTTGAACAAATTCAAAAGATTTTAAGCAATTATGGCGCTATTAAAGAAGCTCAAAAGAAAAGATTTAATCTCTTATTTCTGCTTTCCTACGACGAGAAAGAAGTTGGCGCTCAAAATATCAAAGTAGAAATAAATCGCAGGAATTTTGGATCAAAGTATGAGGTAAAAGCATATCTTGGTATTTCTATGAAAGTGATGATTAAGGAAGATATGTTGGCTCATAAGCTTTGCGCGATGTATGAACGCATCGGTAAAACTAATCGTGATATTTTTGATGTATATTTTTTCTTTCATAATAATTGGCCAGTTAATAAAGAAATCATAGAAAGTCGGACAAATATGCCTTACAAAGATTTTTTGCAGAAATGCATTGATTCTTTAGAAAAAGTCAGCGATCGCAATATTCTTTCGGGTATGGGCGAGCTTTTAGATGAAAAACAGAAAGTTTGGGTTAAGTCGAAGCTAAGAGCCGAAATGATATTTTTGCTCAAACTTGCTTTAGATAACGAAAAATAAAATTGGGCATTTTCAAATATCTAAATTCCCAGAGATCGTTAAGATGATAAAAAATAATGTTAAGGGGATATAGTTATTTCATGCAATATTTCTAACTCTTGACACCCGACCGTTTGGTCGGGTATTATTATATAATATGAAAAAAGAGACTATAACAAAAAGGCAAAAAGAAGTTTTAAAAATTATTTATAATAGTTTAATTAATGCCGGTTTTCCACCTTCTTTTAGCGAATTAAAAGAAAAGTTAAAGATTTCTTCGAATCAATCTCTTTTAGATTTTTTTTCGATTTTGGAAAAGAAAAACTTAATCAGCAGAGAAGAAGGTTCTGCTCGCGGTATCAAAATTCTTAGAAAAGGATATAGAGCGATAAACGCTAATCCATTAGCGCCGGTAGTGGGGATAACCTCTGCTGGTGGTTTTACGGAAGCTATTGAAGAGATTAATGCCTGGCAACCATTGTCAAAAGACGTTGAAACTATTGCTGATTATGTGATGATCGTTCGTGTTATGGGAGATTCAATGATCAATGCAAATATTAAAGACGGGGATTTAGTTTTGGTTAAAAAAACAAAAGAATTTGTATCTGGCGACATTGTTCTAGTTCAGACTCTTGACGGCACAACAGTTAAACGATTTGTTACTCAAAGTAAACCGCCTTATAGATTTTTGAAACCAGAAAATCCAAAATATCCAATCATTCCTTTTACTGATGAAATGGAAGTAATTGGTAAGATGGTTAAAAAATTAGACCATGATATTGAATTTTGACACACGGCTTGCAGTCGATTATAAAAGCCAATCGCAAAAGATTCGTGTTTTAACCGAACAATGGGTTGACGATTCGATTTTCTGTCCAAATTGCGGACATCTTAATATTGATAAATATCCAAACAATCAACCAGTCGCCGATTTTTACTGCTCAAATTGCAAAGAAGATTACGAATTAAAAAGCAAACAAGGTAGCATAGGAACAAAAATAGTAGATAGCGCGTATCGTACTATGATTGAACGATTACAAAGCAGCAACAACCCGAATTTTTTCTTACTAAATTACGATTTACAAAATTTTGAAGTGCGAAATTTTCTCGTCATACCAAAACACTTTTTTATTCCCGGAATTATTGAGAAGAGGAAACCACTTGCGTCAACTGCGCGACGCGCGGGTTGGGTTGGCTGTAATATTCTTTTACAAAGTATTCCGCAAACCGGAAAGATATTTTTCATTAAAGATAAAATAGTTGAGCCAAAAAAAGAAGTGCTGTTGCAATGGCAAAAAACATTATTTTTGAGAGAAGAAAAAGAAATTTCGGCAAAAGGGTGGTTGCTTGATACAATGAAATGCGTAGATAAAGTTGGTAAAAAAGAATTCACGCTTAATGATATGTATTCATTTGAAAATGATCTAAATAAATTACATCCAGAGAATAAACATATCAAAGATAAAATCCGTCAACAATTGCAAGTTTTACGAGATAAGGGCTATCTTGAATTCACGAGTAGAGGAAATTATCAGCTTATTTAATATGGGAATACCACTTTCACCGTTCTTAGCAAAACTAATTTTACGGTTCAATCCGTTTCATCGGGTATTGGTAATGTGTAAAGGATACAGTGAAGATTACGAGAATTTTACAGAATTAGTTTGGGAAGATGATAAGTATCTGGATTTTTACGACAAGGAAACTTATCTTGAATATCAGTTATGGAAACTATGAGTAGATAGGTGCTTATATGAAAAATCTTAAAGAACAACAAAGGATCATGACTTGCAAATGCAACAAAGAGGTTGTTTTGTAAGTTGTTGGAGGGCAGTATCAATATGTTTACTCTGGGATTTGTAACTGTGGTCGAAAATGGATGCTCGAAGATTTGTCAGAAGACCTTACAGAAGATAATAGTTATGGCTCAATTGAATTTTAGCAAAATACTGATTAAATATGGTTTTGGTGCTTTGACCGGAAAAGACGGGAAATGGATACAGGCGAGAACAAAAGGTCCCGGCCATGGGTCGGTGAGTCGAGCTTTTTATGCGCGTACAATCTTAGTGAAGAAAATTTTTGAAATAGCCAATTAACTACTCAAAATTTGAATTATTAAAATAAATTTATGGAAAAAATATTTGATTTAAAATTTATTGTTCCTCCTATACTTGCGATCCTTTTTGTGTTTATTACAGATCCTATTAGATATTTATCTCGCGTTGATAACCCATATGATGCATTATTAAGCGCGACAATTATTCTTGCGTTTGGCTTTCTTATATCAACTATTGCAAATTCTATTGTAAATATTTCTCATAAACGAGATACATTAAAAGAGTGTTTAGAAAAGAAAGGAGTAAAAACAAAAAATGAAAGCGAAAGAGAATTTATCTCATGGAAAGCCGAAAGCCAATATAGTAAAGAAGATAATGGATTTATCGAAAGTCAAATAAGTAAGCGTTGGGGGATGGCAATAGCTAATTTCAATTGTGCTATATCCTTATGCCTTATAATAATCTTGGCATTTATTTTTAATGGAAAACTATTTTTTCCGATTGATTGGTGGTGGATTTTAACAATATCTTTTTTCTGTCTTTTCTCCCTTAATAGTTTTCTTTTATACAAAAGCGTAAAAGAATTGGATATTATTCTATATAAGAGGATGAAAAATAATACAATCATCAATCTTTCAGAAATTGAGAAATTATTCAAAGAATTTTGTGAAGAAAACAAAATAGAATTTTTAGAAAATAAATTTGAGGAGTTTTTGAAATTTTTAAAGATTGATTTTTACGATTGGGTAAAAGGGAATTTGAGCCAGTTTAACAAACAATAAATATGGTGGTAATTGGGAATCTTTTATAAAGATACACAAAAGGGGGTGATTTAGATCGTTGAAGTCTAACCTTAACGGAATTTTAAAAGAAATCATGCCAAATTCGAGATTTAAGAACAAATTTGTTCGTAGAAAAAAGGTGACAGGCACTTTTTTATAATTTGCCTTACTCGGTATAATCAAACATCAAATACAGGAATTTGGCATGAACGAGCAAGGCAATATAATTTCTATCTTCGCGGATTTAAGTATCTTTTTATAATGAGAAAGAATAAATAAATTTATATAAAATTATGGCTAAAGTTAAAAATCAAACAATGGAAATCCCTGGGCATATCATTTTCAAAAGAACAATCAAAAAGTTTGGCGGAGATAGTAACACTCATAATATTAGAAGCAAGCCAAAAACTAAAAAGGAAAAGGTTAAAAAGGATAAGTTTGACGATGACGATCTTTGTGATGATTGTTTAATATGCCAAGCGGAGAAATTTAGGAATAAATACGACAAATATCCTAATCCTCAAGAGCTTGCGGAATTTTTGAAAAGTAAAATTTAATTGAGAAATAGAAATTAATGAAAAAATATGACATTATCATCGTTCTTTGTCCAGGCGAACCAGAGGTGTTAGTTAATGGGAAAATTCAATTTCAAAATATCGGCGATGATAAAGATAATCCATTGGGAGAGTCTCTTTATAGTGGCGGAGAAGTTAGGATGAAAGCCGCTGTTGTTTTAGAAAACCGTGCTAAAAAAATCATAGTTGTCGGTGGAAGTGCGAAAAAAGTAGATCTTATGAAAATTTATCTTATACAAAATGGTGTAAATGCTAATAAAATTATCCGTATTGAATCAGATTCCGATACCAATGGAAATTTGAATGCAGTAAGAAAAATATTAGAGCGTTATAATAAAGTTGATAAATTGAAAGATAAGATAGCCATTTTAACTAATAAATATCATTTGCGAAGAACTAGGGTAATGGGAAGTGATATTTTAGAGCCAGTTGGAATCTCGCCTGAATATATGAGTGCAGAGGATTATGTATTAGATGAATTAGGGAGTTTTAAAAGAGAAAGAGCAGCCAGAAATTATCAAGAACAATTGGGCGTTGAAGATTGGAATAATGGAATTTATAAGGATCAACGAAAATCACGAGGTCTTTTTGTTGCGAAATTGTATGATCGCGATTTTTTGATAGAGTTTTAACTTTATACTATTAAAGCAGACCGTTGAAGTCTAACCTTAACATAATTTTAAACAAAATCGTGCCAAATTCGAGATTTAAGAACAAATTTGTTCGTAGAAAAAAGGTGACAGGCACTTTTTTAAAATTGTTATGAATAAGGAAAATAAAAATTAATAATTAATTTATATAAAATTATGGAAAAAACGAACAAAGTCGCGATAGTAACCGGCGGAGCAATGGGCTATAAAACCGGAGGGGCTTCAATCGGAGGGGCTGTTTCAATACGGTTGGCGAAAGATGGCTATAAAGTAGTAATTGTAGATCTCGGCGATATGGGGCAAAGGACCGTAGAGATAATACAGGAAAATGGCGGGGAAGCCGTATTTCTAAAAGCCGATGTGACCGTGACTGACGATGTGCTCAAAATTATAAAAAAAACAAAATCCCAGTATGGAAGACTAAATTGTTTGGTGAATTGCGTTGCCCGTTATGGATCAGGTATGGCGAAAAATATAGTTAATATTTCGGAAGAGGAATGGGATAGCACGCTTAATGTGAATCTCGGAGGGTATTTTAAAATGGCTAAGTATGCCATCCCTTTGATATTAGAGTCGGTAGGCGGAACAGTGATAAATATATCATCACTTGCTGCTTTTAACGCTTTACCTGATTTCAGCGTTTATTCAGTTTCCAAGGCGGCAATCAATGCCTTGACAAGAACAATAGCGGTTGATTTTTCACCTAAAATAAGGGCCAATACTGTTTGTCCGGGATTTGTTAAAATTGCGAATTCCGAGAATAACAGAAGTCCTGAAGAATTGACTAAGTGGTATAAAGACATTTCCAAACAATATCCCATGAGAAAGGTATGCGAAGTTAATGAGATCGCTAGCGTAGTTTCATTTCTTGCCAGCGAAGAATCGTCTTATATTAACGGGCAAGCAATTGTTGTTGACGGAGGAAAAATCATTGCGGATGCCCATGAGTTTTAAGAATTGTGCCATCCAAGAAAAAGTGGTTAGAGCTATTTGATAAAATCCTCAAAGACTATGATTTGTACAAATACAAAAATAATCTCGTTGTTTTTTATGAAAATAAATAATTAACCCGTTTAACACCCGATATTAAGCTTTGAAAGGAAAACTTTTCAATAATAAAAGAATGGTATAAAATTAATTATGTATTTTATTGCTTGACAAAAGAGAAAGAATATAATAGTATTTAAATATAATAAGTAAAAGAACGAAAAACTGAAACGTCGCCATAACGCATTTTTTTTGTTTAAAGAGCCGGTATGTCCGGCATTATTTTTGAAAAACGACATAGAAAAAACAAAGGTCGCCAATCCAAAAAGTTAAAACAACGCTGCAGGATTTGAATTTTGCAGCTTACAATATTATGACTTTTTACAACATGCAAGACGAAGAGCAAAAAACTCCAGAAACACCCGAAACTCCAAAAACACCTGAAACTCCAAAAACACCCGAAACTCCGAAAGAAGAAGAAACCTCGAATGCCTAAGAATGAATTTTAAAGACAACCTCATAGTATTCTGCTAAGGGGTTGTTTTTTTAACTTGTTTAACATCTTTGCGGGGGGGGCGAGCGTCAGCGAGCGGCGACGGGGCGGAGTGTCAAAATTCAGCGTTCGAATTTTGCTCAGGATAGACAGCCCTTCGACTCGCTTTGCTCGCTCTTGTAATTTTGAGAGTTCTTGACGGTTGTCTGAAAACAGGGCAAGATAAAGTATTAAAAATTAAATTAAAAATTATGGAAGAGACACCCAAAAAAGTGCAGGTAAATATAATGGCATTAATTAGTTATATTGGTCCCCTTTGTTTGATTCCAATTCTGACGAAAGACAAAGACGGATTTGTGAAGTTTCATTCAAAACAGGGATTAGTTTTATTCATTGGCGAGGTAGCCACTTGTCTAGTTATCGGTCTTGTTCCGATTTTCTGGATTTTAGTCAATCTGGTGAATATTGTTTGGCTAGTTTTGAGCATTATCGGCATTATGAATGTCACTAAAGGTGAAAAGAAAGAGATTCCGTTAGTAGGCAAATTTGCAGAACAGATTAAATTCTAGACTCAAAATTTGGCATATTCTATTGCTATGAATAAGGCTTTAGAAATTCACAAAAAATTAAAAGGGAAGATTGAAATTTGTCCCAAAATAAAAGTTACCAAAAAGAATCTCGGATTGATTTATACTCCTGGCGTGGTTGAAGTTAATAGAGAAATCGTTAAAAATCCTCTTAGCTCTTTTGAATATACTGGCAGAGGAAATAATGTCGCCATTATCACAGATGGCTCAAGAACTCTTGGGGTTGGAGATAGTATTCCCGAAGCGTCTTTGCCCGTGATGGAGGGGAAAGCTTTGTTCTTAAAAACTCTGGCCAATGTTAACGCTTATCCGCTTTGTCTTAATACGAAATCAAAGGAGGAGATTATTAGAACAATTGAAATTCTGTCACCAAATTTTGGCGCTTTTAATCTAGAAGATATTCGAGCGCCAAAAAGTTTGGAAATTATGGAAGAATTAAAAGAGAAAGATTTGATTTTGTTCCACGATGATGAACAAGGAGTGGCAATTGTTGTTTTAGCCGCTCTTTTGAACGCCTTAAAGGTGGTCGGAAAGAAGTTAAATCAAGTAAAAATTTGTATTGGCGGCGCTGGGGCGGCTGGCTATGGTATTTTTAAGATTCTGAATTATGTTGGCATAAAAAACCTGATTGTTTTTGATTCTAAGGGGATTATCTTTAAAGGCAGAGGAGGGGATAATAAATACTTAAAAGAGATTGCTCAATTAACCAATAAAGAGAACTTAAGGGGAGCTAAAAAAGAAGCGATTAATAAAAGCGATGTTTTTATTGGGGTAACCGGAATTGGCAATCTTCTAGATAATCTTGATGTAAAATTAATGAACGAAAAACCGATAATTTTTGCTCTTTCCAATCCTAGTCCGGAAATTTTGTCTGAAGAAATAAAGAAAGCCACTAAAAATTGTATTTTTGCCACTGGTCGGTCTGATTTTGAAAATCAGATTAATAATATCATTGTTTTCCCAGGAGTTTTCAGAGGGCTTTTAGATTTCAGGAAAAAAATGGATTTGGCTCTTGAATTTAAAATTGCCAAGGCCATTGCTTCTTTGGTCAAAAAACCAAATGCTAAAAATATTATTCCCAATCCTTTTGATAAAAGGTTGCTAAAAACCATAGTTTTCTGTATTAGGAGATATTAATAATTTGATAGAATTAAAATATATGAAAAAATCTCAAACAAAAAACAATCCTAAGAAAATGCGAAGTTGGGGTCAGGCTGCTAGAATGGAAGGTCGTCGAACCAACAAAGGAAACAAATAAATTTTTATAAACTTAAAACTGCCTGGTGGGCTGTTTTTTATTCTCTTAATTTTTTTTTAATTCTTCTATCTCTTATTTTAATTCTAGCATTTTTAATTCTCGGCCAATAACTAGTTTATTGAATCTTTCAAGCTCTTCCACTTTTTCCTGAAGTTTTTTAGTTTTTTCTCTTACTTGGTTATCAAGGTTGTTGCTTAAATCTTTTAATTCTTTAGTTCTTTCAATAACCTTGATTTCCAAAGCGACTTTTGTTTCTTCTATTTCTTGTTGAGCTTCAAGCAGATTCATAAAATGTTTTTTTAAATTTCTTGATTGATGTCAAGAAATCGCCATTTTAATTGATTTCTGCTAAAATAATATTGATAATTAATTAATTTTAAGAATATGTTTGAGCTAAAAAATAAAGTTGCTTTAGTGACTGGGGCAAGAAGAGGTATGGGTAAAGCGGATGCTTTAATCCTTGCTAAGCAAGGGGCAAAAGTAGCTGTGACTGATATTGATTTGGAAGAATGCAAACAAGTGGTTGAGGAGATAAAAAAAGCTGGTGGAGAAGCCATGGCTTTCAAAATGAATGTCAGCGATAAAGCGGAGGTGGATAAGGTTTTTGACGAAGTTATTAAGAAATGGGGTCGATTGGATATTCTAGTGAATAATGCGGGAGTATTTTTGCCTAAGATGGCTTTAGATATGACCGAGACAGATTGGGATAAAACACTAGATATCAATCTTAAGGGTCAATTTTTGTGCGCTCAAAGAGCAGCTAAAGAAATGGCGAAAAATAAATGGGGTAGAATTATTAATATTGCTTCTATTGCTTCAGGAGGTGTGGGCGTAGGGGTAATGGCTGGTTCTCATTATAGCGCTTCAAAGGGAGGGATTATCGGCATGTCAGAAACCATGGCGATTGAGTGGGCGCCTTTAGGGATTAATGTGAATGTTATTGCTCCCGGAGCCATAGACACCCCCATGATCCAGGAAGCAGGTATGTCCAAGGAAGCGATGGATGCTTTTCTGGCTGGGGTTCCGATGAAAAGAATGGGAGAAGCAGACGAGATTGCTTCGGCCGTAGTTTTTCTCGGGTCAGAAGAAGCCAGTTATATCACTGGCGCCACCCTTGTGGTTGATGGCGGTTGGCTGGCGTCATAATTATTCAATAATAAATTAACTAATAATTATTATGGCAATCATTAAAAAGAAAAGTTGGCCTAAGATTTTTGATTTAATGAAATCGGGCAAGAAAAAGTTTGATTTACGGGTAGCAGATTTCAAGGTTAAAGAAGGAGATACATTAATTCTAGAAGAATATGATCCCAAAAAGAAAAAACTTACAGGCAGAAAATTGGCAAAGAAAGTAAAATACGTGATGAAGTTTCATCTTAATGATTTTGGTCAAAAAGCGAAAGTTGTTAAAAATGGTCTTTATATTATTCAGGTTTAGTTGATTTATTATCGCGGGTTGTTATATTTTTAAACATTTTGAATGTCATGGATTTAACTAACTTAGAAAAAGCTTTGAAAGGAGAGCCGGATTTTAGATTGAAGCAGATTAAAAGAGCTATTTTTAAAGACTTAGTTAATGATTGGGATAAGATAATGGTTTTGCCTCTGACTCTTCGCCAAAAACTAAATCAGGAGCTTTCTTTGGAAATTAAAGCAGAAGTTTTTACTTCTAATGACAATAAAACCATAAAAGCTTTAATTGATTTAAAAGACGGCTTGAAAACAGAAACGGTTTTAATGCGCTACTCTGACCGCAATACGGCTTGCCTTTCTTCGATGGTTGGCTGTCCTTTGGCTTGTGAATTTTGCGCGACCGGGAAAATGGGTTTTAAAAGAAATCTGACCATAGGTGAAATTATTGAACAAGTTTTATTTTTTAACCGTTTTTTAAAAAATGAAAACCAAAAAGTAAATAGCATTGTTTTCATGGGAATGGGCGAACCGTTTCTAAATTATGATAATGTTTTAGGAGCGATTCGAATTTTAAACGATGAAGACTATTTTAATATTGGCGCCAGGCACATTTCAATTTCTACGGTTGGCATAATTGAAGGGATTGAAAAGCTGGCCAAAGAATCTTTGCAAGTTAATTTAGCCATTTCTTTACATGCTCCGAATGAAGAGCTTCGCTCAAAAATCATGCCCATTAATAAAAAATACCCTTTAATAGAGGTTTTAAGGACGGTTGAAGATTATATGAAGGCCACTCATCGTAAAATAATGTTTGAATATGTAATGATAAAAGACGTTAATGATAGTTTAGAAAATGCAAATGAATTGGCAATCTTGCTATCTGGTTTGAAGTCGTCAATTTTTATGGTTAATTTAATTTCATACAACCCAACTGGTATTTTTAAAGCTTCTTCATCGGAACGAATAAAAAATTTTAAAGCCGTTTTAGAAAAATCTAATATTGAAGTAGTTCAAAGGTATAAGTTTGGCGTAAGTATTAAAGCTGCTTGTGGACAATTGGCTTCGGGTAATCAATAAAATAATTATTATGAAGAAAAAACTTATATATGTTTTAGTTATTATTTTTGCCATTATTGGGACAATTTTAATGATTAGGTTCTTGTCTGGTGACGAAGATACTTGGCTTTGTCAGAATGGGCGTTGGTTAAAACATGGTCAGCCGTTAACGTCAATGCCGGTTACTGGTTGTGGTCAAGTCCAAACAGAAGATATTAAAACCTATAGCCCCGAATTAGGCCAAACACTTTCTTTCCCCTTATTTATAGAAGGTGTGGCTCGTGGCAGCTGGTATTTTGAGGCAAGTTTTCCAATCAAGCTTTTAGATGGCGTTAGTGGGAAAGAATTAGCTGTTACTATTGCTCAAGCTCAATCTGATTGGATGACAGCAGATTTTGTTCCGTTTAAAGCTGTTATTGATCTTTCTTTTTTACCAGAAAATAATGAGGGAATTCTTGTTTTTCAAAAAGATAATCCTTCCGGTTTGCCTAAAAATGATAAAGAAGTTAGGGTGCCTGTTTATTTTTCAGATTTAAAAGAATTAACCGTAGTTAAAGTATTTTTTAATAACAGTAACCTTGATCCTGAGTTTTCTTGTAATCAGGTTTTTCCGGTTGAAAGGTTTGTTTCAAAAACTCAAGGTATTGCCAGAGTTGCTTTAGAATCCTTGTTAAGAGAACCGACTTTTAAAGAGGTCTCAGAAGGTTTTTCTACTAGTCTTAATTCTGGCGTTAAGATCCAGAAATTAGTTATTGAAAATAATGTGGCCAGAGTTGATTTTGATGGTCAGCTAGAATTTCAAGTAGGTGGTTCTTGCCGAGTAGCAGCTATTAGAGCTCAGATTATTGAAACCTTGAAACAATTTCCAACAGTAAAAGAAGTTATTATTTCTATAGACGGTCGAACAGAAGATATTTTGCAACCCTAATTTAATTCTCCGTCATACTATTGCTATGGCAATACTATTACGGAAGTTGTAAAATAGAAAAATGGGATTAGGAAAATACAAATATTATTTTAGGAAACCGCGATCAGCAATCGTCAAAGACGTCCTTTATTGGCTATTGATGACTGGTGCGGTGTATTTGGCGGCTAGCTCTCCCTATTTTGCTAGAAATCTTTGGCGAGAATATGGACGTTGGAAAAAATATCCCAAAAAAAGAGTTTCTGATACTTTTTATAATTTAAAAAAGCAGGGATTGATCGAAATCAAAAAACAAGGACAACAGATTTATATAAATTTGACCGAAGAAGGAAAGAAAAAGGCTAGTTTTTTGCAAATTAACGACTTAAGAATTAATCAGCCAAAAAGATGGGATAGGAAATGGAGATTGGTTATTTTTGATATAGCCCAACTTAAAAAAGTCTATAGAGAGGCATTCAGAGGAAAATTAAAAGAACTAGGATTTTCTCAGTTGCAGAAAAGCGTTTGGATTCACCCTTATGATTGCGTATCAGAGATAGATGTTTTAAAAGAATTTTTTGGTTTAACTGATAATGAATTGAGATTAATTGTTGCCGAAGAAATTGGCGATGATATGAAGATAAGAGAAATTTTTAAAATATAATCTCCGTAATAAGATTGCTATGGCAGTGTTATGACGGGGGTTGTTTATAAAATTTATTATTGTGAAAATTATTATGAAAATATATAAAACTTATTATTGTGATATGATATAATTAAATTAACTTTCAGTATAATAAATATGTTAAATCAAGAATTTTTTTATCCATTATTTGGTTGGTTTGATAAAGATTTTTTCCGGAATCTTCAAAAAGCGGTGAAAGAAAAATATCGTTTTATTGGTAACAATGACGATAAAATTTTCTTTTTAAAATCGCTTTTGTGTTTTCAAATGATAAAAAATTATCGGATTCCGCTTCACGCTGTTAGAAAATATTTAAAAAGCGAAACCGATTTAGAAAAATTGAATAAAGAAATTAAATCAATGGATTTTAAAATAGATTATTCGTGGGCGGTTTGGTTGCGAGATAAAAAGATGGGGAGACTAGCAAAGAAATTCTTTAAATCCAGGATAAGAATGATAGGGACAGATGAGGAATTTAACGAATTTGCGCTTCGGTATCTTATATCTATTTGGTTAATCGATTGGGAGGGTCCTCTATATGTATTATTACAGTTAACAAAGAAAGGCATTGTGAATCTTCACGAATTAAATGATGTTTTGTCTATG
>Ga0210057_1006783_pt1 | contig 14144 bp, 12 predicted proteins | sample CryGeyCG2114_010_2_FD_183968 | JGI IMG/M metagenome (GOLD analysis project Ga0210057, IMG submission 183968) | Groundwater microbial communities from aquifer - Crystal Geyser CG10_big_fil_rev_8/21/14_0.10 (SPAdes) (version 2) | ecosystem: Environmental > Aquatic > Deep subsurface > Groundwater ... | reverse complement strand
TTTCCGCCGCATTTAGGAGGTATGGAGCGGCATGGCTTAATTCTTTCACAAGAGCAAGTTAAGCTCGGCCACGAAGTTGATGTTTTTATCGGCTATGGCGGAAATTTGCCGAAATCCAATTTTACGAAGTCCGACTTCAAAAATTTCCCGAAGTCGGACTTCAAATTCAAATTGGATTTCGGAATTTATAAAATGCCTTTGCAGTTTTTACCGCTGTACAGTAAAGCGCGGCGTTTTTGGTTTAATTTCTGGGCCTGCAATAAAGTTAAAAAAATTCATAAGAAAAATCCTTTTGACATTATCCATCTTCACGGCGATTTTGTTGAGGCGTTTTTTGGCGGAAAACTTTCTAAAAAACTTGGTATTCCAGCGGTTTTAACCATTCACGCCGGCCTCAATAAGCGGCATTTAAAGCCAAAAAATGCGGCATATTTTCAAAACATCGGCAAAATAATCTGTGTGAGCAATGAGATTGTCGGCGACTTAGAAAAAGTAGGAGTGCCGAAAGAAAAAATCGCGGTAATTTCAAGCGGAGTGTATCTAAAAGAATTTAATAAACCAGATAAAGGCGAGATTTCCGATATACGTGATGCACACACAAAGCCGATTTTGATTTCAGTCGGTGTTTTGCGTATCAGTAAGGGGTTTAACTATTTAATTGACGCTTATAAAGTTGTAAAACAAAAAGTTCCTTCAGCGGCTCTTATAATAATCGGCGACGGCCCGGAAAAAAATAATTTGCTTGTACAAGCAAAAAATATAAGTGATATTTATTTTTTAGGCCGGCAAAGTCATGATAAAATTATAAAATACCTCAAAGCGGCAGATATATTTGTTTTGCCGTCAATTGATATGCCGCAAGACAGGGAGGGGACGCCAACTTCAATAATGGAAGCGATGGCGGCTGGTTTACCGATTGTGGCAACAAAAACCGGCGGCATTCCTTATTTAATAAAAGAGTGGGAGAATGGATTGCTTGTTGAAGAAAGAAATCCCGAAGCTTTAGCCGGAGCGATTATAAAATTATTGGAAGATAAAAACTTGGCACAGCAAATGCGGGAGAAAAATTTAGAAGATATAAAACAAAAAGATTGGCCGATAATCGCCAAATTTGTAAATGAAGTTTATGAATCGGTTTTATAAAATATGTTTTGGTATTTAAACAAAAAGTTAGTTTTTCTCTTTTTTCTGATGCTCTTTTTTGAGCTTTTGACGATTTTTGCTTTAACTCGTCTAAACAGCCTTGAAATATTTTTCAGAGGCGACGGCCGGGATTATCAAAATTTGGCTAATGATCTAATCAACCATCAAACATTTGCTATTACTTCGCAGCCGCCATTTTTGCCAACCAGTTTTAGAACTCCGATTTACCCTTTTTGGCTCGCTTTTATCTATTTAATTTTTCAATCCTATAATGCTGCCATTTTTATCGGAGCGGCAATTTTTGTCTTATCGGCGCCCATTGTTTATCTGATAGGAAAAGAAATTTTTCCAGAAAAAATTGCTTTTTTAAGTGCAGTCATATTTGCAGTTGAACCATGGGCGCTTTTTCAGGCGGGATTTATAGCGGCTGAACAAATTTTTATGCCGATTTTTCTTTTTAGCGTTTACTTATTCTGCCTTTATCTTAAGTATGGAAAAACCTCCAATCTTCATTGGTCTTCTTTTCTCTTGGCCATCGCGGCTTTAATAAGGCCTATTGCTTTATATTTTATAGCAATTTTAATATTTTTAGCTTTCATTCTTGAATTCAAAAAATCATTTTGGCGGTCTCTTAAAGTTTCAACGCTGGCTTTTCTGATGTTTATTGCGGTTTTAAGCCCGTGGTTCATCAGAAATAAATTTGTTCTTGGCACTTGGCAATTTTCTTCGGCATCGGGTCTCAGCGTTTTCAACGACTATTTTATGCTTGAAAGATATTTGGGCAGGATAGATTCCAAAGAGGATATTTACGAAAAAGCCAAGCAATTGACAGGCGCGAGCAATGACATTGAAGCTATAACCACCGTAGAAAATTCTAAAAAACTTAGCGATTTTGCCGTAAAAGGTATCTTATCTTATCCTTACGCCTTTCTAACTATGCATTTTCTAGAAGGAGTGCCGTTATTTTTAGTTGGCAATTCTTACAGCAATATTCTTTTTGATTTGGGATTGGCAAATCGCGGTCTTAAAATCTTTTTGTTTCTTTTTTGGCCGTTTGTTATTCTTTTAGCGGTTTGGGGAATTTATAGAAAATTTAGAAATAATAAACATGATTTATTATTGTGGCTTTTGGTTTTGTGGATATTATATTTTTCATTTTTAACCGCCAGCGCCAGAGACGTTTCGCGTTATAAACTGGCCATTAACGCGCCTTTGTTTATGCTGGCGGTTTTCGGATTTTATAAAATAAAAAATTATTTTTTTGGTTATGTCCCCGACTCTTAAAAAATCAGTTTTTATTTATTTTTTGGCTTTGGGCTTGGGGCTGATAATTTTAATTTTAGTTGCCAGGCATGCCGAATGGTCTGTCAGCCCTTATATGACCGGCTTTGACACGATTGAATATTCAATCATTGCCAAAAATCTGCTTGAAAATCATACTTTCTCAAAAAGTTTTGCCGCTCCGTTCATTCCTAATTTTTTCCGTTCTCCGGGCTACCCATTTTGGCTCGCTTTTATTTATTTAATTTTTGGTTCGCTTAAACCGGCGATTTTTTTGGGGATGATTATTTTTGCTTTTTCGGCGCCGCTTACATATTTAATTGCGCGCGAGGTTTTTTCGGAAAAACTGGCGTTTTGGACCGGGATAATTTTCGCGCTTGAACCGCGGATGGCGTTTTCCGTCCCGTTTCTTTTGTCGGAACAAATTTTTATGCCGATTTTTCTTCTCTCCATATTTTTGGCGGTCAAATTTTTAAATAATCCGCAAAAGAAAAAATATATATTATTATCCGCCGTTTTGTTGGGTATATCGGCCCTAATCAGAGGAATATCTCTTTATTTATGGCCAATACTTGCAATTTTCTTTTTCATAAAATTATACAAAACCCGGCCGCTTCCGGAGATTTTAAAAATTTTGAGTTTGGCGACCGCGATTTTAATTTTAATAATGTCGCCGTGGCTTATCCGCAACCGATTAACATTAGGCACCTGGCAGTCGTCATCGCTTTTCGGTGTTCAGCTTTATTGGGGGTTCCTAGAAAATTTAGAAGGATATTTAAACAACTCGCGCGATTTTGCCCATAAGAACCTTGTTAATCGCGCCAATTATCTGGTTGGAGACAATTTTGAGACTCCGCAAGCTATCAGCATTTTAACGAACGAAGCTATTGCTGAAATTAAAAATAATTGGCGGGCCTCCGTTAAAATTTATCTTTTTAATTTAGGTTCATTTTTTGCAATAGATGGCTATAAGGGGGTTGTTTCTTATGTTGCTGACATTAAACCCAACTTTATTAATTTCGGCGATTTTCTCGTAAAATTACAATTAAAAGAATTGTTTTTCCGTTTGAAAAACTTTTCTTTTTTTGATTTAATTTTACCAGTTTCTGGAAGAATCTTATGGGCGATTATAACTATTTTAAGCTTTTTTGGTATTTTTTTGGGGATTAGAAAAATGCCGGACAAACGCTTGATATTGATTCTGTTTTCTTTTTTAATTTTTTATTTTGCTGTTCTTACAGGCTCGGTTGTTGCAATGGATCCTCGTTTTAGAATGCCTGTTAACGGATTTTTAATATGTTTTGCTTTAGTTGCCGTATTCAAACTAATGAAAAAAGAATATAAATATGAATAAATTTTCTATTTTATGGTGCGAAACCTACAAAGGCAAAACAATTGCCCGAACTCTTTTTAATTTGGAAATTTCAAAACATGTAAAAAATATCGGCGGCGTTATTATAGATTTGGGCGGCGGCAAAAGCCCCAGTTATGAGAGATTCTGGGATATAAAACCAGAAAAGTTTATAAGAGTTGATATAAATGAAAAGACAGAGCCGGATGTTGTGGCTAATTTAAATAAACCATTGCCGTTTCCTGATAATTTCGCCGACGCCATTCTTCTTTTTAATGTTATTTATATTCTTGAAGATCCCGGCGCAGTTCTTAAAGAAATTCATCGGATTTTAAAGCCCGGCGGCAAGTTATTTTTTACTAGCCCGCTTATTTTTAATGAAGCGAAGGAGCCCAGCGATTATTGGAGATTTACCAGCGGAGCTTTGGATAAATTATTGAAAGAGTCAGGCTTTGAAAAACATTTAATTCAACCTGTTGGCGAGCGTTTTTCGGCGGCCGTTTATTTGATTAGCCCATTCTTGTTTTTCTGGCCGATTAAATTCGTATTTTATTGCCTTGCTCTTATTTTTGACAAACTGATTCCGAAAAAATTAAAATCAAAACAGCCAAGTCCGATAGGATATTTTGTAGAGGCTATAAAGCCTAATAATGCTAATAATTCTAACTAAATCTTTTTGCGAATAATGCTAATTGCTAATTATGATAAATTATCAAAATAATTTAATCTATAAAGAACTTTCTTTTAAAGTAGTTGGATTATTATATGCAATTCACAATGAGCTTGGAAGATATTGTAATGAAAAACAATACGGTGATAAATTAGAAGAATTATTAAAGGCGAATGGGATAAAATATCATAGAGAGCTTATTTTACCATCTTCTTTTTCTTCGGAAATGAAAGGTAGAAATAAAATTGATTTTATTGTGGAAGATCAAATAATTTTGGAATTCAAAAATAAAAGAAGATTGGAAAGATCAGACTATTATCAATTGCAAAGATATTTAAGGGCGGCCGATAAAAAACTTGGGATGTTAATCAATTTTCATCAGCAAAATCTAATGCCAAAAAGAATTATAAATTCTTCTAAAATTAATTATTAGCAATTAGCGGCATTAGCATATAGTAAGTAAATTAGTATTATCATGATTATATCAGTAATTATCCCCGTTTTTAACGAAGCCAAGACCTTAGAAGAAGTTATTAAAAAGGTTGAGGGTTTGAATATTGAAAAAGAAATTATTGCCGTTGACGATGGGTCAACCGACGGCTCTTTAGATATTTTAACTAAATTGGCGAATGAAGAACGCGTTAAATTGGTTAAACACGAAAAAAATTGCGGCAAAGGCGCGGCAATTAAATCAGGACTAAAACAGGCGAGCGGCGACATTGTCATTGTTCAGGACGCTGATTTGGAAACAGACCCGCAAGATTATTACCGGCTGATTAAGCCCATTGAAAACGGCGAAACGCGTGCCGTGTTCGGTTACAGAACCGCCAAGAAGCCGGCCAGCGTTTACTGGTGGGGCGGCAAGACAATAAGTTTAATAACCCGGTTTCTTTTTGGCGGCGATATCAAAGATGTTAATAATGGTTACAAAGTGATGACTCGGGATTTATGGAATTCTCTCAATTTGAAAAGCGACAGGTTTCAAATCTGCGAAGAAATCACCGTTAAACTGCTTAAAAGAAAAGAAAAAATTATTCAAATTCCGACCCAATATTTTCCAAGGACTAAAAAACAGGGCAAAAAACTCGGTTTCAAGGACGGGATTGTCAGTTTATGGACGCTAGTCAAATACAGATTAAAAAAATAACTCCATAAATTTATGGAGTTATTGATCAAAATATTCTTTCAATCCTTCTTCTAAACTAACGGAAGGGAAGTTCCTGAAAGTTGCTTGAAGTTTAGAGGTGTCAAATGTCAGCAAAACCGGCAAGTCGCGGGCAGGTTTGAATTTTATTTCTACCTTTTTGCCGTTCAATTCAAAGAGCAATCTTACAAGTTCAAGCAAAGTTATACCGCTGTTCGGGGCCACATTATAATCACCGTTTATTTCTTCAATTATAACTTTTTTTACTATTTCCAAAAGATCGTTTTGGTGGACCAAGTAAAGCCGATGAGAACCGTCGCCGTGAATTTCAATGGGTTTTCCTAAAGCAATGTTCCGCGAAAAAATATAAATCGGGCTGATTGCGTCGCCTCTGCCGTATATTTTGCCCATTCTAAGCGTTGTTATGGCAATGTCTGACTCTTCGCAAATTCTTTTAAGAATCAGTTCGCCGCAGGCCTTGGCTGAAGAGTAAAAATTGTTGGGATTAACCGGACTTGTTTCAGTAATCGGCGCGTCGCTTGCCTTGCCGTATATGGCAATTGTGCTGGTATAAATAAGGCGCTTGATTTTATTAGAAGAAAGAAACTTGGCTAAATTTATTATCATTCTGACATTATCATCCAAAGCCGATAAATCATTCCGTTTGCCTCTCGTAATCGCGGCAGTCATAATCATTGTTGTTTTTTTATCGCAAACGCTTGCCAGTTTTTGGTAGGCCCCGATATCGAGAAGGTCGACTTCTTTTGATGAAAAGCCATAAACTTCAAACATCGGTTCGCCTTGTAATTTATGATACAAATGCCCGCCCACAAAGCCGGTGTGGCCCAAAATAATTATTTTTTCTTTCGGCATAATTACCTCCACGGTATTTAGTTTTCAAAATGCTAAACTAATTCAAATTCAAAATTGATGATATAAAGAGTAAATCAAAACCAGTTTTAAGTCAATAAAACAATAATTGATTTTATAGGTGAAAGTTTATAAAATACGCCTATATGCCGGATGCTCTGAATCGTCTTTTTTTAAGCGCTAAAAAAACAATTGCGGCTAATTTGCCGTTTGTTATTTTAATCGCGATTCTATTTGGTTATCTCACCGCAAGAGCCCTGCCGGAAAACCATATGGATATGGCCTCGGCCCAAACTATTCTTGCCGCGCGATGGTGGGCTAGGGATGGATTTTTAGTTCATTATTTTCTACAATTACCTTCCGGTTATGGAAAATTAGTAAAATATTTTGACGATCCACAATTACAACAGCATGCTAAGGGAAGTATTAATGGTAGTTTAATTGGTTCAAAAATTTATTATACACGCTATCCAAGTTTATACATACTGCCAATAGCGCTTACAATGAAACTTGGAATAAATAACTTATTCTTGCTTCGGTTATGGGCTATTGTTGCTTCACTTCTTAGTTTAATATTTTTCTATGCTTTTTTAAAATTAATTACCAATAAAATAGTAGCATTTACTGCAGCTTTGTATTTTGGTATTTCACCAATTTTTATTAAGTGAGCGGATTCTTTGGAGTATATTCCGCAAGAAGATTTTTGGCGTTTTTTAATTTTGCTAATAAGTCTAATAACTTTTAATTATTTTAGTGGCAGTCGAGAATTAAAAAAGGGATATTTATATTTAGCGGTCGTTTGGGTATGTTATTTGCTTTTAGCTCTAACATCTTTTAACTCAACATTTTTTATTTTCGTCTGGCTTATAGGATTATCGGCAATATATGTTTATAAAAACCATGATATCAAAAACAAGATTTGGCTTTTTATACTCTTGATATTGTTTTGGGCGTCAGCTCCGATTTTGGGTTTTGCACTCCAATTATTTCAAAACATATCATATCTTGGCTGGCACGATACTTGGTTAGATATTTACGGCACTTTCACTTACGCGGGAAATCGAGCGGGTTTGGATTTTATGACGCGATTTGAAGGAATGGTTAAACCTTTTTTCTCTGCTACAGGCCTTTTAAATATCTACGCATCGTTAGCACCTTTCGGTTTATCAAAACTTAAAAATCTTTTATTGGGAGTAAGAATTTCTCCTTTGTATGTTTTGCCACTATTAGTGGGATTTGTTGTGTTTGTTATTATGAAGCTTAAAAAAATTACAAATTATAAGATACCCTCGCTCCATCTTATACTCTTATTAGCTATTGCGCCTTTAGGACAAACTTTTATTATGCCATTTCTCGGTTATAGGGATAATATTGGGCGGTTAGCCGCCCCTTTTGTGGGTATAATAATTGGCATTGTTGTTTGGATGTTGTTCTTGGTTTTTTGTAAGAATTCTTTAACTTTTCTAAATAAATTTTTATTTTTGTTTATTTCTATTTTAGTAGTATCGTTTTTTACAATTCAGATTTCGCTTAATTATGAGCCGCGTCTCTGGCCTGCTTATTCACCATTATCAGATAATGAATTTGTTTTTAGTCAAAAAATAAAAAATATAGCAACTGATGAACGGGCGATTTTTATGATTAATAAAATAGATACTCAGATATCAGAAGAAGAATATAATAAAAGAGACGTGGGGCCTTTTTTTGATTTTTATAGAGTTTGGGAATATTATTTTGATACCCCACTGCTTAATTTTAGGAAAACAGATGATTTAGTAAGAGATTTACTATTTTTAGAGAAACGTTCTGAATTTCCTTTCACCGCCATTGTTACTTCGGATAACAAAAATCTGATTAACGAACTGTATAATAAATTGAGGGCGATAAAATTACCACTTTCAGCAGTCAAGGAGCTGAAAAATCGCTATTATTTTATTGTGCTTTCCATTTCGAAAAAAGATTTTTTACAGAATACCAATCCTGCTCCCATAAATTAGGATATTTGAATATTACTTCATGCTCCCCTTTTGGAACAAAAACAGATTTGAATAAGTAATTGGCAGTATAGATTGGAGTTTTTTGATTGTCTATATATGCTTCCCATGTCGGCAGGTTGGCATCGCTATAAACTAACCAGCCACCATTGCCGGAGGTTTTGATTTTTACGAATTGTGGTTGGAATTGTTCAATTTGAATATTTGAAAATTGAAAATTAAAAATTGAAAATTGCGCTGACGGACAGTCTTTTTCGCGCTCAACAAGAGTTAAACTATGAAAATCTTTCACTTTCATAAGTTCATCAAAGACGTCATTTGAATCCACAAATTCAACATTCTTGGCAAAATAGATTCTGGGCATTGCGTTTGAGTTTTCATAGACATATACCGGAATGTTCTTTTCAGTGGCAGTTGTTTGGTATATAAGCTTTAGATTAGGAAGCTTAAAAGAACTGAAGATATATTTGATATTAAGCATTGAGAGAAGATTCTGGTTTTCCGGAGATGAGAAGTGGGAGATTTTTTGAGCAAGAGTCAAATCGTTTGATTTTATCCAAACGGGTCGAGAATAATTTGAGGGCGTTTCATAGCCGATTTCATCAAGAACTTCGGAAATTCTCTGCGACCTAAACGGCTCTCCCCCGCCAAAACCATCTACCCAATAAGGATTAATCTGCAGACCTAAAGTTTTTATATCATAATCCAGAGAATTTTCTACATCATAAAATTTAAATTCTTGATACATTTCCGGCGGATAAAATCTAAAAACCCTGAAGTTTCTAGAATCCGGCTGATTTTGAATAAATTGAACAGCTTTTGGCGGTATAGTAATCAATTCTTTAGGCGTAAAATGATAATATCCCTGCCAGATTAAAACCAGATTCAAAATCGTAATACTGACTGCCAAAAATTTAAATCTCTCAAAATTTATATAATTTCGCGAATATAAAATAAAAATTAAAACTCCGATTAAAATAAAAATAAAAGAGATTAAAAACTGGTAATTAAAGAGTGAAAAGCTGTAAGCGCTATCATTAAAAACTCTGGCAATAATTGCGTGATAATGTTCAATCGGGAGCTTTTTACCGGAATAATAATGCTTGTCAAAATAATTTATGACTGTTTTTAAAACATTTGAACCCCAAAATTTCAGGACAATATTGCCGGTTAAAACAAGTAAAAAATTAATAGCCGCAAAAATACCAATGCCCTTTATAAAATTCCTAAACCACCGCGATTCTTTTATGTATACTAAATAGTCCAGACCATAAGCGCTAAGTATTGATAAAGAAAAAAATGCCAAACTATACCAATGAAATGGTGCCCGAAACCGGTTGAATATCGGCAAAAATTGGATCCATTGAAACACTGGAAAAAACCAAAGCCGCATTGAAAAGGCGAAAATAAACAGCGCGACCCAGAAACCAATGATCTTATTACGCCCTAAACCAGATTTGTCATATAAATCTGGTCGGGCGAACAATCCATAGGATTGTTTTAGCCAAAAAAACAAAGCGATGATTGCCAAGAACAGCGGAATAATACCGATATAAAGGTTGGCCACGCCGCTCAAAAAAGAAAAACCGCCGAATCCGGGTAACTGAATAAAAGGATAAAAAAATCGTAGCGCATCGCCGATCTTCAAATAATCGTAAAAAATTGAAGAGCTCACCGCCGCGCCTCTTAATGTCAGCGGCAAATAATTCAAAACCGGTAGAAGCCAGAAACTTGCCAAAACTACTCCGATTAAAGAAACAAAAATATAGCCGCGGAATGTTTTGCCAAAAAATTTAGGCCAGTCTAAAAATAAAACAAAAGCCAAACCGGCAATAAAAGTATAAAAAACTATATTAGTTAAACCAGCAATAAGGCCAAAGCCGGAGATTAAGCCGCCAAAGATTAAATATTTTTTATTCCCCTGAGATAACTTTAGAATGGCGCCAAAAAACAATGGAATAAATGGATAGACATTGCTAAAAATTGGAATGGAACCGTAATGAATATTATTAAAAGAAAGCACCCAAGTAAAACCGCTTAAAATTGCGGCCAATCTTGATAATTTTAAATTTCTTACAAACCAGTACATCGCCATGCCGGCAAATAGAAAATTAAGAAATACCAGCCAGTTATAAGCAAGAACATAATCAAAAAATTTAAAAAGCAAAAGCCCTATAGGATTAAAAAAACCTATTTGCGTTAAATATGCTGGAAATCCCCCCAAATAATTTGACCACCAAAGTTGCAAATGGCCTTGCCTTAAACTGTTGCCAAAATCTTTATAGAAATTATATCCGGTCTGCCCCACTGCGTAATTTGTGACATAATTATCATTAAAAATCTTTTGGCCACTCAAAATCGGCCAAAAAACCAGCGTCAAGCCGAAAAAAAACAAAAAAAATATTACCCATTTCCCATTTAACCAATGAAAATTCATACTTGCCATCATACTATATTTTAGGGCATAATAAAATAAATGAAAATTTCGGAAAAATTATCTCCTTGGATTAAACCTGCTTCAATTTTCCTTAAAACCGACATCGCCTATACGCTTAAAGGCGGCTCATTTTTAACTTTGGGAAATTTAGCTTCCATCGCTGCTAATTTTGCTTTGGCTTTCTTTTTTGCCCGGCTTCTTCCTAAAGAAATATACGGTACTTATAGTTACATTCTCGCTTGGGTTTCAGTTCTTGGCGTATTCGCCTTAACAGGCATGGACACAGCAATTATCCAATCGGTTAGCCGCGGTTTTGAAAATGTTTTGATTTATGGCCTGAAGAAAAAAATTAAATATGGCCTTTTAGGGACTCTTGCCGCTTTAATTATCGGCGTTTATTATTTCCATCAAGGCAATCCCATGCTTTCGGCGGCGTTTTTTTGGACCGCCATCTTCATACCTTTACTGAACGGCTTTCAGATTTACAATGCTTATCTTTTAGGGAAAAAAGAATTCAAGACATCGACTTATTACGCAATAATTGGCCAAATTTTTATCGCTTTAACACTCATAATCGCTATATTTACAACGAAAAATGTTGTTTATTTGGTAACAATTTACCTTATCGCCAGCCTCATTCCCAGTTTTGTTTTCTTTTTAAAAACTAAATCTCGCATAAAAATTTCCGCTGAGCAAAAAGATCCGGAATTAACAAACTATGCCAAGCATTTAAGCCTTATAAATATCGTTTCAACGGTCGCTTCTTATATTGACCAATTTTTGGCATTCCATTTTTTAGGGCCTGCCGACCTAGCAACTTACGCCTTTGCAATCGCCCCACCCGAACAGATAAAAGGGCTATTTAAAGGATTGCCTGATTTAGCTTTACCAAAATTTTCCGAAAGAAGCGAAGGTGACTTAAAAAAAACAATGGCGCGAAAAATTATTATTCTAACTATTTTCGCGGCATTAGTAGTCGGCATCTATATCGCTATAGCGCCTCTTTTTTATAAAATACTTTTTCCCCGCTACGTAGATGCAATATTTTTGTCGCAAATTTTTGCCTTGTCTCTTTTAAATACGCCCGCGGCTTTAATATCTAGCGCTTTAACCGCCCATAAAAAAATTAAAAAATTATATTGGTTCAATATTGCCAATCCCATATTCCAAATTTTGATTATGACAATTTTAACACCGCTTTATGGTTTAATGGGATTGGTCATAGCCCGCGTTATCGCCAGAACTTTTACCAGTGTCGTTTCTCTTTTTATTTATTACGGGCGTGATTAAAAAAATTTTAAAAAATCATTTTGTCTTTAAAGTTATATTCCAAATATCAGGACTCGACCGCGAAGTCGCCGGTTCCGACCGCTATCCGATGGCCGCTTCAGAAGATGAATATTATACCGACAGCCCCATTCTGGGGTTCACTAACACCAACGACTTAATTCATGATTTAAATTATTTAAAAAGGCGCTCTGAATTTATTTTTAGCGCCATTATTATCACGGATAAAAAGGAAGTCATAACGGATATTCAAAAAAAGTTAAAAACCAAGGAACCAATTTCAGAAATAGAAAATAAATTTATCTTAATTATAAAATTATAAAATAAAAAATAATAACCTCACAAGACGACGATAGACAGGTTATGAGGTTGAATATAATTAAAGAAATTTTCTATACCATTCCAAGGTTTTTTGAACTTGTCCTTCCAAACTGAAAAATTTTTTAACTCTTTCGCGGCCATTGGTGCCAAACCGAGACGCTTTCCCCGGATTTTTCAGTAAATCAACAATTTTATTGGCCAACTCCTTTTCATTATAAGGATTCACAATATAGCCGGTCTCGTTATTTACGACTACTTCCGGCGTGCCACCAAAACATGTGCCTATAACCGGCTTTGCCGATGCCATCGCTTCAAGATTAACCGTTGGAAACGGATCAAGATAAAGCGACGGTACAACAATAACTTTTGCTTCGGGAAAAATTCTTTTCATCGCTTCCCTGCTCTGCCATGACAGGACTTCAATGTTTTTGTTTTGGCCCGTTTTAAAATCGCCATCGCCAACAATTATCAGCTTGGCATCAGAAACTTCGGAACTAACTATATTAAACGCTTTGATTAAAACACCAGCTCCTTTCGCCTCATCTACCCGGCCGGCGAAGAGGATATTGTTGTTGGATGACGCGCCCACCGTCCATTCATCTGCATTAATTCCATTATGAATCACATCAATATTGGAAATATTGTTCGTTTCAAGTGCCTCTTTTAACGCCCGGCTGACCGCAAAAATTTTATCGACTTTTTTTAACGCTTGTCTAATAAAAAATCTTTGGAAAGGGTTATAGGCGAGCCCGTCTTTTTTAAGCTGGTCAATCCAAGTTATTCTATAGTCATGCGCCGGATTTAAATTACAAATTTTTCTTTCAGGAAATAATTTCCCATTAAAAATCGTTTGGGCGTCATGTAGAGTTAGAAAAACCGCGCGGGAATATTCTTTCGCCAACTCTATAATACCATAAGAAAATCGGTTATGGAGAGTGTGAATATGAACAATATCGGGTTTATATTTGGCTAAAACAATTTTAGCATCCGCCAAAATGCTCCGGTTTTTAAGATTTTTAAAATTGCGCAATCGGCTGAATGGTCTCGTATAAATTCTCTTAATTTTAACACCATCAATTTCAATATCGCCGGCATTATTTTTATCGTGCGTGGCAGTCAAAACCAAAACTTCATTGCTTTGAGTTATAAGACCTTTAACTAAACTAAAAGCCACATTAGCGGCGCCGCCGCTGTTTTCCGGTAAAAACTCATCTAATACAAAAATAATTTTCATTTTTGGGCAATAATTAACCAACCAAGCGCGTGTTTTGAATTGGCCCGACTCTTATCCAAACTATCCAAGCAAATCGCTAAGTTTCCACCCAGCCAAAAAAATATGCTAAAAAATTTTTGGAGTAACAGCCATTTATTTAGATTAAACAAATCAATAAAATAACGAATTTTTTCCTGAACCATTGAGGACCAAAACCCTCCTCTTTTTTCTATTAATAGAATTTTGAAACCGGATTTTTTTATAAGCTCTTCCAATCCGAACCGTGTAAACCGGAAATAATCGCGGGGCTCTTCGTGGAGTTCGCTTGATTGCGGCACGGTAATAAGACAACATCCGCCCGGTTTTAAAATGCGGTAAAATTCATTGATTGCCTTTTGCGGATCTTTAATATGTTCTAAAACTTGAGTTGAAA
>Ga0210057_1006781_pt1 | contig 14145 bp, 12 predicted proteins | sample CryGeyCG2114_010_2_FD_183968 | JGI IMG/M metagenome (GOLD analysis project Ga0210057, IMG submission 183968) | Groundwater microbial communities from aquifer - Crystal Geyser CG10_big_fil_rev_8/21/14_0.10 (SPAdes) (version 2) | ecosystem: Environmental > Aquatic > Deep subsurface > Groundwater ... | reverse complement strand
GAGGTCATCGAGGTTCATCGTGGAGATTGGGTTTCAGTGGATGGGACCTTGTTGTCCGATGTCGCCGTGACGGATCAGTCAGTATTGACCGGTGAATCTTTGCCAAAAAGATTTCATCGTGAAGGTTTGATCCCCGCGGGCAGTCGGCTTTTGAGTGACCGTGTTCTATTGAGAGTTGAAAAGGTTGGTGTCGAGACGGCCTTGGGACAGTTGCTGACGAGTCTAAGGGGTGAGGGCATTGAGGACTCGTCCTATTCTCGGTTGTCTGATTTTACGTCTCGGTGGTTGCTGCTTTCGGTATTGGTGATTGCGACGGTGGTATTGTTGTCACCTGGAATTGGAACATTTCATGATCGGTTTGAGCGGGCCTTGGCCCTTATCATTTTGGCATGCCCTTGTGCGATGGCCTTTGGGACGCCCTTGGCGTTGTCGTTTGCTTTGAAGCGGGCTTATGAAAGTTCGATTGTGGTTAAATCGACGCAGATTTTTGACCGTCTTCTGCAGGCACCTCGGATATTTTTGGACAAAACAGGGACTGTGACAGATCGTTTTTGGACAGTCACTTCCTCGTCCTTGGATGGAGATGTCACTCGATTCCAACAGATTATTTTGGCCCTCGAAGCTCAGTCCTCTCACCCGATTGCTTTTGCCTTGAGAGAACTTTGGAAAGATGTCCCAATTTTGACGGATCAAAAAATTTCAGACTTTGAAGAGATCCCCGGGCAGGGTGTTCGGGGTAAATTGAATTCAGAGGGCTGGGAGTTTTCCTCTGGCCTTGTGGCTGGATATAAAACTTTTTCCCTTTTTCAGCAGAGCAAATTGATTTGGTGTTTTCGGCTTGAGCCAGTTCTGCAGGCTGGCGCGGCTGAGTCAGTTCTTCGTATGAAAAATTTGGGATATGAAACCTACCTTCTCTCCGGGGACAGTCAGGCTGAGACTGAAAAAATGGGACGCCTTCTGGGGATTTCCGGGGATCATCTTTTTGGAGCCTTGAGTCCCGAGGACAAAAAACAATTTGTGAATCAAGGCCGATCTGCGATCATGGTTGGCGATGGCATCAATGATGCGTTAGCATTGAAGAGTGCAGCCGTCGGAATTGCGGTCAGTGGGGGGATTGATTTGGCGCTTAAGTCTGCCGCGGTTTTATTTTTAAAAGAGGGCTTGAGTTCCCTGGAGGTTTTAATTTCGATCGCATTTCGATTGCGAAGACAGATTCGTCGAAACCTCTCGATGGCGTTGGTGTACAATTTGACTGCGGGACTTGCAGCTCTCTTGGGTTGGATAAATCCAATGATTGCAGCCCTCTTAATGCCGATCAGTTCCGTTTTGATTTTGTTCTCAACTTGGTGGGGAATGAAAGAATGAATATTCTCGTGGTGATGGTTCCGATGGCCATTCTGTTGGGAGCAGGTTTCGTGGCGGCCTTCATTTGGGCCGCAAAGTCAGGGCAGTTCGACGACGTCGAAACCCCCGCGCATCGAATTTTATTTGAAGAAGAACAAGGAGAAAAAAAGACATGAGTACGGTGCAACTTGAGGAATTCAGCTATGATGATCGCATTGTCAAAAATTTTCTATTGGCGACCCTCATTTGGGGAGGAGTCGCATTTTTGGTCGGCCTGCTGGCCGCTCTCCAATTGGCGTATTGGCCCATGAATTTCAATCTGGAGTGGCTGACCTTTGGTCGACTGAGACCCCTTCATACAAATGCGGCTGTTTTTGCATTTGCCGGCAATGCCATTTTTGCGGGGATTTATCATTCCACGCAGAGACTTTTGAAGACGAGACTTTTTTCCGATACCTTGAGCGGGATTCATTTCTGGGGTTGGCAGTTTATTATTGTCTGTGCGGCAATCACTTTGCCTTTGGGATATAGTCAGTCCAAAGAGTACGCCGAGCTCGAGTGGCCTATTGATATCTTGATCACCTTGGTGTGGGTGGTTTTTGCGGTGAATTTTTTTGGAACCTTGGTTCGTAGACGCGAGCGACATATTTATGTCGCCATCTGGTTTTATATTGCGACGATTATCACCGTGGCCGTTCTTCATATTGTGAATTCCATCGAAATTCCAGTTAGCTTTTTACATAGCTATCCCGTTTACTCTGGAATTCAAGATGCAATGGTGCAGTGGTGGTATGGTCATAATGCGGTGGCTTTTTTCCTGACCACACCGTTTTTGGGATTGATGTATTACTATTTGCCCAAAGCTGCAAACCGACCGATTTATTCTTATCGTCTGTCGATCATTCATTTTTGGGCTTTGGTTTTTATCTATATTTGGGCGGGTCCTCACCATCTTCTTTACACGTCTTTGCCAGAGTGGGCGCAGACCCTGGGTATGGTTTTCAGTGTGATGTTATGGGCGCCAAGTTGGGGCGGAATGATCAATGGTCTTCTGACCCTACGAGGGGCATGGGGGCTGCTGAGAACAGATCCGGTGATTAAGTTTTTAGTCACGGCCATTACCTTTTATGGAATGACCACTTTTGAGGGCCCTCTGTTATCCATCAAATCCGTGAGCAGTCTTGCTCACTATACAGATTGGATCATTGCCCACGTGCATGGCGGAGCCTTGGGTTGGAACGGATTTCTGACTTTTGGAATGATCTATTATTTGGTGCCCAAACTTTGGAAAACTCCAATGTTCAGCCAACGTTTGATCAATATCCATTTCTGGACCGGCCTCATGGGAATCCTGCTTTATTATATTTCCATGTGGGCAGCGGGCATTACCCAGGGTCTGATGTGGAGAGCCATCGATCCCCAGGGGCGTTTGATGTATCCAGATTTTATCGAAACAGTGACCCGAATTGTTCCATTGTATTGGGCACGGGCATTCGGAGGTGTACTTTTCATCGCCGGATTTTGTTTGATGCTTTACAATGTCTATAAAACTATTCAAATGGCGCCACCAGCCACTGAAGAGACAAAAATGAAAGCGGCACCACTGTCGTTGGCAGTCAAAGAAGTGGGGGTTGGTTTTCATCGCCGTCTCGAGGGAATGACGGCTCTATTTACAGTTCTGACCTTGGCAGCAATTTTGGTGGGGTCGGTGATCGAGATTTATCCGACTTTGTCCTTGCATCGTTACTTGCCAGAAAAAATCAGCACACTGCCCTATACGGCACTCGAGCTCGCTGGAAGAGATGTTTATGTCAAAGAAGGTTGTTATGTCTGCCATTCTCAACAAATTCGCCCATTGGCTGCGGAGGTCTTGCGCTATGGGAAGCCTTCGACGGTCGAAGAGTCCATGTATGACCGGCCCTTTCAGTGGGGTTCAAAAAGAACGGGTCCTGACCTGTCACGGGTTGGAAAAAAATATCCGGATCTGTGGCACTATCGGCACATGATTGATCCTCGATCTATCACCGCTCAGTCGATTATGCCGTCCTATCCGTGGCTCGCGGAAAACAATGTGGATTTTCTTTTGCTGCGAAAAAAACTCTCAGTGATGAGAAATCTGGGAGTGCCGTACTCAGACAAAGAAGTTTCTGATGCCGATATCATGGCTGAAAAACAAGCTCATGAGATTATGCAGGGACTTGTTGAGCAGGGGGCACCTCCGGGATTGGAGAGAAAAGAAATCGTGGCCTTGATTGCGTACCTGCAATCCTTGGGACAAAAATCATCTGGAGGTGAACAGTGAGAGAAGGTATGGCCTTTTTCACCGATATTCACTGGCCGCTAGTTGGAATGATGATCTTTTTTGGGCTCTTTGTGATGATTTTGTTTTTCCAACAGAAACGATACTCGAATGAAGATCTTCGAACCATAGAGAATCTGCCCTTTGAAGGAGACGAAGAATGAGCAGCGACGATAAACACCAACAAGACGAATCTCTGCTGTTGAATCACGATTATGATGGCATTCAAGAATATGACAATCCATTGCCGAGCTGGTGGCTGATTACTTTTTTTGGCACGATCATTTTTGCATTTCTTTATTACATTCATTACACCTTTGGGGGAGGGCCGACCTCGCTGGATGAGCTGCAGGTGGCGATGGCTGAGCTTCCTAAGGTGGAACAGGCGCAACTGTCTGAGTCGACCTTAGAGGCAAAAATGGCCGAGCCCGGACGAGTCGCCAGTGGGAAGGTGATTTTCGCTGACAAGTGCAGCGTCTGCCATGCACCAGAGGGACAAGGTCTGATTGGCCCCAATCTGGCTGATGCTTACTGGCTTCACGGCAAAGGTCGTCGGGCAGACATTGTGCAGACGATCGCTCAGGGTGTGGTTGAAAAAGGAATGCCAGCTTGGGCAACGATGATTTCTGAGGATGACTTGATCAATGTGGCAAGCTTTGTTGTCTTGCTCAAAGGCACTCATCCGAGCAATCCAAAACCTCCCCAAGGGGATGAAGTGAAGGAATAGCTGTGAACAAAGACCAAAGGACAGAAGATCATTTAGGAATGTTGGACGAATATGGGCATCGTCTGTTCATTATTCCTGCTGAGATTCGAGGTTTCTTTCAGAGACGAAAAAAAATTGTCCATGTTTTTCTATTGATCGTATTTTTACTGCTCCCTTGGATTCATCTTGGAGGGCATCAGGCAATTTGGGTGGATATCCCGGGTCGGCATTTTACTTTTTTTGGATTGAGCCTGTATGCCCATGATGCGCCTTTGATTTTCTTTGTTTTAATGATCCTCACCTTGAGCTTGGCTTTATTGACGGCATTGGTCGGGCGAGCATGGTGTGGTTGGGCCTGCCCCCAGACTGTCTTTATTGAAACGATCTATCGGCAAATTGAAACTTGGATCGAGGGCAACTATATCGCCCGGCGCAAGCTTCGTGATCAGGATTTGGATCTGCGTAAGATTCGATTGGGGCTCACCAAGTGGGCGGCCTATTTTGTGGTGTCCTCTCTGATCGCCCATAGCTTTGTAGCTTACTTTGTGGGTTCAAAAAATTTGCTGACCATGATCGAAGGATCTCCAGAACAAAATATGTCCTATTTTGTTTTTGTCAGTCTTATGACCTTGGTTTTGATGTTTAATTTCGGGTGGTTCCGAGAACAATTCTGTTTGATCATGTGCCCCTATGGGCGTTTTCAGTCGGTGCTGATGGATTCGCATTCCTTGACGGTGATGTACGACGAAAAGAGGGGAGAACCACGAAAAGGGCAGTGGCAAGAGGGCCAAGAAAAAGGGGACTGTGTCAGCTGTCAACGATGTGTTCAGGTTTGCCCAACCGGCATTGATATTCGCAATGGAACTCAGTTTGAGTGCATCGCTTGCACCGCCTGTATCGATGCCTGTGATGAGATCATGGAAAAAGTCCATAAACCTAAGGGACTAATCCGGTACAAGGCTCTGACTGAAAAGAAAATTCAGTGGTTTCGATCACGGGTCTTGTCTTATGGAGGGCTTCTTCTGATTTCCGTGATCGCTCTGATCGTGCTTTTGTCCGTGAATAAACCTTACCGCATCGAAGTTTTACGCGGTAAGGATGCACCTTACACGATCGTTCCCATGTGGGGAAAAAATGTTGTTCAGAATCATTTTGATGTTCGTTTTGAAAGTCACAGCCAGGAAGAACTGCAGGTTCAAATTGAAATTGATGGCCCTTTGGCGAATCAGTTTCAGATGATCGTCCCCGAGAATCCGATGAGGGTTGTCGCTGGAGAAAAGAGAAATTTGCCGATATTTATACAGGCGCCGGAAACCATTTTTTCAGGATTGACTCAGATTCCTCTAGATATTCGTTTTACAGAGCTAAAGTCCGGTGAAGTGCTTTTGAAAAAAACAATCACTTTTGTTGGACCAGCGAAGTGAAGGCATTATGGAGATGGATGTGAAAAAATTAACCAAGATGATGGAGGCCGATCGAATCCAGACGACCCAGTGGGTGGCGCAAGAAATCCTTCATCGATTCGGAGGATCTTTGTCTTCGATTCGGGGTCGCGCAGAGACCTTGAAAGGTCAGCTGGATCATCATCATCGTGACAATGCCCAGGGCATTTTGGATCAAATAGAAAGCCTAGAGAAATTGATCTCAGGGCTCAAATATTTGGTTCACCCGACGGCCCAAGGGAATCCAAAGCGAGTTCGTCTTCATCAGATGATTGAAGACATCATTCTCTTTTTACAGTTTCGATTGAGCTCCGCAAAAATCAATGTCATGAACCTGGTGCCGGAAGATCTAGAAATAGATGCCTCTGAAGTTCCATTGAAACAGGTCGTGATGCCCCTATTTTTCAATGCCATTGAGGCCTTGGAGATTTCCAAAAAAGAAGAAAAAGCTCTGATTGTTCACTTTCAAAAGACCGGAAAAAATCAAATTCTGAGTATTGAAGATACCGGAGAAGGGATTCGTCCAGAGCTGCAGGCGTCTTTGTTCAAGCCGTTTTTCACCACCAAACCAGGGCATGTCGGATTGAGCTTAATCATCTGTCAGAAAATTTGCCAGGAACAGGGCTGGGAACTCCAAATCAAAAGCGACCAGGAGCATGGGACTCGGGTCGAACTGCTCAGTCCTGGTTAAGGGCCTCACCATCCTCTGAATGATGGTCTTCGCCATTATCTGGCACAAATCCGTATTCACGTTCCTTTCTGTAAAGCGTGCGACGATTGATTCCTAAGATCTGAGCTGCTTTTTCCTTTTTGCCGCCCGTTTTTTCAAGAATCAACTGAATGTATCTTTTCTCCAGATCAGTCAGAGTCGGATGGTCTGATGTTGACTGGCCAAAAAATCTTTCACTCGAAGTTTGGTCACTGTCAGGAATGTCAGAGACATCGATCATTGGCGTTCGGCTGAGCACCACCAGGCGCTCGACCATGTTTTCCAGCTCGCGCACGTTGCCCGGCCATGGCATTGCCATCAGCTTATGCAAAGCAGATTGAGTGAATCCCACGACCTTGCTGCCGTTGGTGGCTGAGTACTTGCGAAGGAAGTGATGAGCCAGCAAGGGAATGTCTTCGGGGCGATGACGAAGGGGGGGGACGACGATCGGAATGACGGCAAATCGATAAAAAAGGTCTTCTCGAAACTGACCGTTGAGGATCGATTTTTTGAGGTCCTTGTGGGTGGCTGCAATAACCCGAACGTCAATGGATTTGGCCTGGTTGCTGCCGACAGGTTTGATCAGTCGATCTTGCAAGACACGCAAAAGTTTGGCTTGAAGAGCAATGTCCATATCACCAATTTCATCCAGAAACAGAGTGCCGCCATCGGCCTCTTCAAAGAGACCCTTTTTGTCAGTGATTGCCCCAGTGAAGGAACCCTTGGCGTGGCCAAAGAGTTCGGACTCGAGGAGATTTTCAGGAATGGCCGTGCAGTTGATGGCGATAAAGGGCTTTTGAGCTCGAGGGCTTCGATTGTGGATGGCACGAGCTACGACCTCTTTCCCAGTTCCACTTTCTCCAGTAATCAAGACGCTAGCTGTGGCGGAGGACACTCGATCAATAAGGTCAAAGATGCTCTGCATGGCGGAGCTTTTCCCAACGATCTCTTGATGACCCCAGGTTTTTCGAACTTCGGCCGACAATGCTTGATTTTGAACTTTGAGGCGATAATAGGACAAGGCCCGTTCAATATTTAAACTGAGTTCGTTGAGTTTAAAGGGCTTGGTGACATAATCGAAAGCGCCACGGCGAAGACCTTCAACGGCTGTCTCGACGGTCGCAAAGGCTGTCATAATGATCACGGGGAATTGATTTGGAAGCCGTCGGACCTGCTGCAAGAGATCCAAGCCATCCAATTCTGGCATACGGAGATCGGTCAGCAAGAGCTCTGTTCCAAGGGCATCGATACCACCCGAAGAAAGGTATTTGACGGCGGCGACACTGCTTTCAAATTCTTGGACTTGGTAGCCCTGCATTTTGAGGTGATCGACGACCAGTGATCGCATTTCAGGGTCATCATCCACCACAACAATGGATCCGCTGTTCCCGGTCGTATTCGAGCTGATCATAGACTCCCCTTTTACTTAATACACAGGGGTTAACATAATACTTGATCCGAACAAAGGATTTGGTTTACAGATAAAGACCTTGAGTCAAATTGTCTCGGTCTTTGATCGCACATGGGAGCCCTCATTGATCCATTTTGAGAACACGCAAACCCCAGTTGCTACGGATATTTTCAAGCAGCTTTCCGATCAAAAATATGCTCTGGATCAAGCCGCCATTGTCGCAGCGACGGATGCTGAAGGCGTGATCACCTACGTCAACGAAAAGTTTGTTGAGATTTCAGGTTATACTCGGGAAGAGTTGATTGGAAGGACCCACCAGGTGGTGAATTCAGGTCAACATCCCAAGGGCTTTTTTTCTCAGCTGTGGCGAACGATTACGTCTGGTCAAGTGTGGCGAGGAGAGATCTGCAACCGGCGAAAAAATGGCAAACTCTACTGGGTTTATACCACGATCGTCCCTCTTTTGACCGAAGGCGGCCAGCCAGAACAGTATCTGTCGATTCGGTATGAAATCACCGACCTGAAAGAAGCCCAGGAGACCATCACCCGACAGCAAGAAAAGCTGGTGGCCGCATCCAGGCTATCAGCCATTGGCGAGATGGCTGCGACCATCACCCACGAGATCAATAATCCATTGGGAGTCATTCTGGGGCGGGTTGAAATGTTAAAGACCATGCTGGATCGGGGTGGGGTCGAAGGCGCGGATATTCGTCGTATTGCCGATACCATTGATGTCACCGGGCAAAGGATTGCCAAGATCGTTCGCAGCATGCGCACCATGGCCCATCACAATCAAGATGAAGAACCAGTGGATCGAGTATCGGTTGAAAGCCTGATCACTGATGCGACAGAACTTTGTTACCACCGATTTCAAAACCATGGATTTTTGTTCTACAAACCTCGTTTTGACGAAAAAATTTATGTCGATTGTCGCAGCCATCAGATTGTTCAGGTATTAGTGAACTTATTGAACAATTCATTTGATGCGACACAGGCCCTCAAAGAAAAGTGGGTTCAAATTGATTTCAAAGGTCGGGGGGATCAAGTCGAGATCTCCATCACCGACAGTGGTTCTGGAATTTCAAAAGAGGTTCAGGCTAAAATGTTCAATCCATTTTTTTCGACGAAATCCGTGCAATACGGAACAGGTTTGGGTCTGAGTATTTCTCAGGGAATCCTGAGACAAAACGGCGGGACTCTGGATTATGACGAACAAAGTCCCCACACACGCTTTGTAATAACAATGCCAAAATCTCGGAAGAAATAGAGTGGCCTGAAAAAGTCTGAGGTCTGAGTCAATTTGACCAATTGGTGATGACTTGAAGCGTGGCATTTGAACGCCTTTACTCGAGGTTTGTTTGCGCGTAGAAAGAAGACGCTCGACACGATTGAGTGGAGGTTTTATGAAATCGATCCTTGTGCTGCTTAACTTGTTCTTTCTTGTTCAAGCTGGTGCCCAGTCCGCACGGTCGCCAGTGACAACCGTTCCGTCAGTTGACCTCAAACAGTACTTGGGAGTCTGGTACGAGATTGCAGCCATCCCACAGTCTTTTCAAAAACAATGCATCGGCAATACAACAGCAGAATACGCTCTGGCAGAAAATGATTTAATCTCTGTGGTTAACAGCTGTGATACATCCAGTGGAGAACGCAGTGTCGCCAATGGCCGAGCGAAAGTGGTGGACAAAAATTCTAAATCGAAACTGAAGGTTACCTTTGTTAACTTTCTTGGTTGGCAATTTCTTTTTGGCGGGGATTATTGGATTTTGGCCCTCGGAGAGAACTATTCCTATGCGGTGGTAGGTGCGCCGGGGCGTGATTACGCATGGATTCTCAGTAGAACTCCAGAAATGTCGGCGGTCCATCTCAAAGAGGCAACCGAGGTTTTGTTTGATCAAGGATTTGATACCTGCAAAGTGCTGTCATCTCCTCAAGCTGGTGGTTTCCAGGAGCGAACGCCAATTTGCAAACTAGTGCCGGGACCATGATTTTTGAGGAGCTCAGTTGTGGGTCTAAGATCAATGATCTCACTGAGCCAGCGCTGGTGTTGGCAAGTGGACTCGTCGGCAGGCCAATCCGGTCGATTTTCCTGATGGGAAAGCCGATGAAATCAGGGACCTGAAGCTTTCGCCCAGTTGTTGGTATCGGAGGCGGACAAATTCAAGTTTTGGACTGAATTCGAGCCAGTTGATAATTTTTGGAGAATTGAAAAAGGCTGTAAATCCTATGGTTCCTGATACGACCAAAACTGCCCAGGGGGAATAGCCATAAACTTGGGGACTCATCAATTTCGAGCTCGAGGCCACCATCCCCAGTGTCAAAGAGCGAACATCGGCCACCCGGCGAGCCACAAATTTAGCGAAAGGGTGACTGTTCTCATTGACGGAGGCTGCGAATTCGAGCCAGCCGATGCTGGAGAAGACACTGGTAACAGCGATGGTGCCAATACCAAGAGCGCTGGCGACCAAATATTTCGCATCGAGAGTTTGATCATAAGCTAAAATTCCAAAGCGCACGGTTTGAATGCCGGCGGCCATGATTAAATGAGAGCTCACTTTGGTGGCGAACTTTAAGTACTTCGAGGCTTTGGCATTATCAATTAGAGCGGGATCAAAAAAACCAAGTAATTTCCCTTGGACTTTTTTCGAGCAGCGGACCCACAGGTCTTTGTCCAATCCAAAACTGAGGGCTAAGCCTGCTGTGAAAATCATCTGTGCAGCTCGAACTTCGGGGGAGTGCTCGGTGACATGCAACCAGAAATACGAATCGAACATCGTACTGATGGTCACGATCATTGCTGTGCCGGGATCTTTTTTTACACGATCGACAATGTGGTTTTTCGCTTTGCCAATCAATGGGCCCAGAGGAAGAACTCGAGTCAGGCCCTTGCGGCCCTTGGCGGCCCAACGAGCAACTTTTTGAAGAACTTTTTCAGAGTCTGTAGAGACCAGAATGTCTTTGTTGTCTGGAATTTGTTCCAAGGCCTGATCGATATTTTCAGGGGTCAAGTTGTCGGGATGGAGGACGCCGATTTGGACTCGGTTTTCGGCATCGGGACCGGCGGTGGGATTAGAGTCGACAAAGGTCATCTCTTGGGAACTTGAAAAAACAGTGGGCTCACTGGGGGTTTGAGCCCACAGCGACGGAGATAACAAGGACATCAATAGAAACAAACCAACGAACCGCTTCATACCGGGGGATAGAGCAAGACGGGCGCCGACTCAGGGCAAATATAGGATATTTGGGGACTGTTTAGAGCGAGGTGAGTGCAAAAATGTTAGCCAGCTGTTGGAGTTCTGACTCCCTCTAAAATGGCCTGGGCTTGGAGCCCGCCATCGACCACCAGCTCGCTGCCGGTCATAAAGGAGGACTCGTCACTGGCCAGAAAAAGAATGGCCTTGGCGACCTCTTCAGGAGCACCCATTCGGTGCAATGGAATTTTCGCCATCATACGATCTCGGTGAATGGCGTGGTCAGGTCCCTGGGTTAAATAAGGTTCCCATTGAGGGGTCATGATCGCTGCAATTGAAATTGAATTGCAGCGGATCGCATAACCTTTTTTACCACAGTAAAGAGCGACTGATTTTGTATGTTCCAGGACTGTGGACAGGGGCATTGCTCCAGGGATGCGAACCGAACCTGATTTAGAGGAGACATTAACGATAGTCCCGCTTTGCTTTTTAGCCATTTCCTGGATTGCGTACTTAGACCCCAGGAAAACTCCTTCACTATTAATCAGATGCGCTCGGTCCCAGGCTTCAAATTGATTTTTGTTGGAACTAACAGGATGAGTTTGTTGGGGGGAAATGCCGGCTCCATTGATCAGGACATTTAAAGAACCAAAGTTACGTCGAATTTCTTCGATCACATGAATCCATTGATTTTCATCGGTCACGTCCAAGGCAAGAAAATGGGATCGGGGTCCCATCTCTTTGATTTGTTCGGAGCTTCTTGTGTCAGAAATATCTGCCAGAATGACTGTGGCGCCTTCTCGAGCGAAGAGCTGCCCAGTTGCAAGGCCGATCGACTGCGACGCGCCTGTAATTAAACAAATTTTATTTTCAAGTCGCCCTGCTGTCTTCATTTCGTCGACACTCCAATCAATTTCGTTGAGTTGCTTGGTCAGCAGCTACTGATCTATCGCCATTGCAAGAGCTGAGCACAGCTGCGCTGCGCCTAGAGAGGAGTTGCCGATGTTCTTTGTGACTTATTGTCTCTTCAAACTTTTCTCTATGGGGCAGCATGTCTCGTCAATGACAAGAGAAGGCTGTCAAACCTTTAGACAGTTGGCATCGACCTTGCTCTTAAGATATAGCAGATGAAAACTAAAAGCCCATTTCAATGATGAGTGGGCATAAACCACAATCGGGGGAACCATGAAAAATGTAATTTCTAAATATGCGCAGCTTGTCGCCGTCACTTTGATGATCGCAGCTCCTGCTTCGGTCTTGGCTCAAGATCAATTGCCAGCAACTAAAGAGGTCGCTGTGAGCGTCAGTGATGTGTATGTTCCAGGTGGTTTTGACTCAGATGCTGATGCATTTGTTGTCGCCAATGGAATGTTCCCCAATGGATGTTATCGATGGAAAGGTGCGGACGTTACAAACATCGATGCCCTTAACCATGAGATTCGCTCTACAGCCACTGTGAGCCAAGGAATGTGCATCATGGTTCTGGTGCCTTTCACAAAAGAAATTCGTTTGGGAAAATTGTCTTCTGGAAACCACACATTGCGTTTCTTGAATGGCGATGGAACTTACTTGGAAAAAACTTTGAGCGTTGAATAGTGAGAATGCAAGGAACGGGTGGGAGTATGAATAGTCTATTTTTGGCAATAGTACTGATGGTCGCAGTTGTGTTCAGTCAGTCAGCATGTCAAAAAAAAGATTCACTTCGCACCGCCGAGTGGCGGGGCGAAGGTCCCGCCCCCGAGCTTCCAGCAGGCGTCGCTAAAAACTCTAAACCTATGACCGTGAGTCTGGGGGATCAGAGTAAAAAGCTGGATTTTCAGAGCCAAAAAATTGATGGTGTCGAGATTGAGGGCGCCTATTTTAAAAAAGTGGAGTCGTCTAAGCCTGAGTACATTTCATTTCAGTGGCTGGATCAGATTCCTATGTCTAAGCGAGGATCTTTGTTTTTGATGAAAATGCAAAAGTCCGATTGGACGAAGACTTTTCTCAAAGAGCATCCATTGGCGGGCGGAGAGAAGGCGATTGGGGAAACAAGTATTGTTTATCGTCCATTCAGTGAGCAGCCTGAGTTGTTGTTCAGGGTCTTGGTCGAAAGTCATGATGGAGCGGTGACTGCGCTCTATGTTTCTCGAGATTTTAGAGTTCGTTCCAAAGAGATCCAAGGGTCTCATATGGACCAAGTTTCAGCCTCCGTTTTTCCTGAAGGTCCTTTAAAAAGTGAACTGCAGCAGGTTTTTTTGAAGAATCTCACTGGCAGAACTTTGCAATCCAGCCTGTTGAAAGTGTCTACGCGAGCAGATCTGACGGCTGAAGCCGAGGACAATCAATTTGTCTACCCTGTTGAAGATTCACGTTTTGAACAGGTCCAAGTTTATTTTTACATCAATCGATCGATGAATTGGTTTCAAAAAACGTTTGGTTTTATATTGCCATTTCAGCTCGAAGCCGAGACTTCATTGGGTTATCCCGACAAAACAAATACTGCGTTCTATTTTGACCACAAGATCCGTTTGGGCGAGGGTGACAACGAGGTTTTTTCAAAGATTCCGTTGGATCCAACAATTGTTACTCACGAATCAATTCATGCAGTGATTGAAGCAGTGGCGCGACTTCCCTATGAAGGGGAAGGTGGTTCCTTAAATGAAGGCTTCGCGGACTACTTTACAACCACGCAATTCGACAATCCTCGCTTGGGCGAAACGGCCTATAAAAAGGCGCCATTTAAGAGAACAGTTGAGAACAATTGGTCACCTGCGGATCGCACGGGTGGTCTCTACCATGATTCTGGGATTATCTCTGGTCTGTTCTGGGCATTGCAGAAAGATCTGGGGGCTGCGCCTGCTCAGCAGCTGGCGTGGAACACTCTGCTTCGGATGAATCCAAAATCTAACTTTGAAAGCTTTAAAACAGAGGTGATGGATTTGGTTTCTAAAATGGATGCCGATTCACAAAAGAAAGCTGACCTTGTTTTAAAATCTCGAGGGTGGACTGAGTGAGACCTCTCTTCCTAAGAATATTTTTTGTTTTCTTGGGAAGTCTCGTT
>Ga0210057_1006780_pt1 | contig 14147 bp, 13 predicted proteins | sample CryGeyCG2114_010_2_FD_183968 | JGI IMG/M metagenome (GOLD analysis project Ga0210057, IMG submission 183968) | Groundwater microbial communities from aquifer - Crystal Geyser CG10_big_fil_rev_8/21/14_0.10 (SPAdes) (version 2) | ecosystem: Environmental > Aquatic > Deep subsurface > Groundwater ... | reverse complement strand
CTTTGAACTCCATCCGGCTTTACTAAAACTAAAGTTTTTTCTTTCATATAAAACTAAACATATCAAAAATTTCTAATTTAAGCAATATTAAATAACCTAACTATTATTTTACAAAAATTTGACTTTTTGTTAATAAAAGATAAATATAAACATAGCATAAAAAATACTGAATTTATTCAGTGCAGTAAAAAATAAATAAGGAGGACATTACTATGTCCAGATTAAACGCATTACTTTTCTCTTTAGAATATTAACTAAAGAAGAGCAAGCCCAACTTCCTTGGGCTAACTACTCCGGCCGGCCGATTAGAATTGCAATTGAATCATTTGAGGACAAAACTGGCGCCACTACAACAGTGGATTACAGCGGTGGACAGGCAGTTATATCATCCAATCCTATTGGTAATGGTATGACTGACCAAATTATAACCGCTCTTTCCGGTCTTAAAAATGCCGGTGCTCCTTTTGAAATATTTGAGTATCGTCAAGGTCAAGCTTCTATTAATTTTGATTATGTGTATAAAGGAGCCGTCATCGGTTTTATGCCTTCACAGCAAAGTATGGATGCCGGTATTGGCTTCGGCGCTCTTGGCGGATCATTTGGTGGAACCGGTGGTATTGGTATTTTGGTCGAACAGTTATTTAAATTTGCCACTAAAAAAGACTACGTAGCTCTCAACATCAGGGTGCTAGATATAAACGATAGAATTATTGATAGTGTGGCGGTTGAAGGATATGCTAGCGATTTTGCCAGCTCTGCTGGCGGTATATTCGGTACTACTTTTTTAGGAGTTTCTGGTCAAAGTAAAACTCCTATAGACAAAGCAGTTCAAGTTTGTTTAATAAGGGCTCTAGGTCCGCTTTCAACCTCAATCATCAACGATTCTCAAAGACGAGTAGCTAACAATTAAGTTTATTTATTATTTTTTACATTCCAAAGGGCGTCAATCACGCCCTTTTTATTTACTTAAATTATTAAGGTATTATATAAATAATGAAAGTTCTCATAGATATCAGACTTTTAGCCAACAACGGTTTTTCCGGAGTAGAGGAGTATACTAGGCATTTAACTCATCATCTTATTCAAAACAAAAATATTACCTGGAATCTTTTTTATAACACCCACAAAACTCCTCCCCCTATTCCAAAGGAATGGGAAGAGAATGCCCAAATTATTAATTTTAAAATACCCAATAAAATTTTAGATTTGTCGGGTAAATTATTAGGCTATCCCTACATAGATACTTTAACAAAATCAGATATTATAATTAGCCCTCACCTAAATTTCATCTCCTATAACCATAAAAGAATAATGGTTATCCACGACCTATCTTTTTTACACTATCCCAACTTTTTCTCTATTCAAGATAAAATTTGGCACCACTTTCAGGCTGTCTCAAGTCAGGTGAGAAAAGCTAATCATATTGTAGTTGATTCTGAATTTACCAAAAGTGATGTTATTGATTTTTTTAATGTTAAAGAAGATAAAATATCTATTATCTACCCCGGTCTAAGCTCTGAATTTTTAAATAGAAACGATGACCTAAATTTTATAACTAAATATAATTTAAATAACCCCTATATTTTATATCTTGGTTCTTTTGAGCCTAGAAAAAATGTCCCCGCTCTTATTAAAGCCTTTAATCTTTTAAAAAAATATCATCAAAATGTTGATCTTGTTATGTGTGGAGGTAAAAAATGGCTTGATTATGAAATTAATAAATCTATTTTAACCTCTCCTTATAAAAATGATATAAAAATAATCACTAATATAATTTCTCACCACCGAAGATTGTTGTATAATAAAGCTATGGTATTTGTGTACCCCAGTTTTTTTGAAGGCTTTGGTTTACCTCCACTTGAAGCTCAAAGTTGCGGTGTACCGGTTGTATCCTCAAACAGAACATCACTACCCGAAATTTTACAAAACTCTGCTTTACTTATAGACCCTTGGAGCGTGGAGGAAATATATATGAGTATAAAAAGTATACTAGAAAATGAAATCTTAAGAAAACAATTAATCTTAAGAGGTCAAGAAAACGTTAAACGTTTTAATTGGCAAAAAACAGCTAATCAATTTATAGAACTTATAAACAAAATTTAATGCGTGTTCCGAAGAAAAACGTCTATAAAATACTTTCAGATATAAAACCCATTTCATATCAAAGGCCTATTTTTAACACCTCTCAAAATTTATTAGAAGAAGAAATTAGAGTAAAAGTTTCAAAACCAACCATTTCTTTGGCTAATATTGGTTACCAACCTCAAATTTCAAAACTTAATTCTCTCTCTTCTAAAAAATCTATTTTCAAAAAAATAAAACCTTTTTTAGTGGGCGCTTTATCTATCGCTGTTATTATTTATGGCTTTTCTATTTTTGAGTTTAAATCTCGCCTTCAAGACTCATTATCTTTTGTTTCCGGTCAATTTGTAGAAACAGCCAGCGCCTTAAAATCATTTAATACATCCTCGGCTCAAAAATCATTAAGCATAGCCGATAGAGAAATAAGCACCATCAGACAAAAAGCCGACTCTCTCGGCTTATCGGCTATTATGAATGTTGGCAGTAGTCTTATTCCTAAAATTAAAGAAATTAGAGATTCATTCAACGGCTTAGAAATATTTACTGCCTCTAGTATTTTAATTTCTCAAGATTTAGAGGATGTTCAAAAAAATGGTTTTTCCTATTTTTTAAATAAGCAAGGCGAAAATCTTATAGCTAAACTTAAAAATCTTCGTCAAAATATTGCCATTATAAATAAGGAAGGTGAAAAACTTATCGGCCAGGCTTCGGCTCAAGATTTGATTCCTCAAAATTCCGAGTATCTCTCCTTAAAAACCTCTCTGTTAGGAATGGAGGATTTTTTAGACGGCCTTATAACTCTTTTAGATACTAATCAAGAAAAACATTGGCTAGTGACATTTCAAAACTCCTCCGAAATTAGAGCCACTGGTGGATTTATTGGCAGTTACGCCGATCTAACTATTCAAAATGGTTCGCTTAAAAATATGGAGGTTGTAGATATTTATGATTCCGACGGGCAAATAGATTCAACCATTATTCCTCCCAAGCCTCTTCAAGCGATATCCACTAACTGGAAAACCAGAGACGCAAACTGGTTCTTTGACTTTAAATTGAGCGCCGAAAAAATTAAAGGTTTTCTAAATAGTTCTAAAATATATACCGAAAGAGGTGTAAATTTTACCGGTGTTACGGCTATCAATACCAATGTTTTTGAAAGTCTATTAGATATTTTAGGACCAATTGAAATGCCGGATTACGATTTAACTATCACTAAAGATAATTTCCTTAGAGAGCTTCAAAGAGAAATTGAGGTTATTAGAACCAAAGACAAGGGTCAACCCAAAACTGTCCTTAAAGACCTAACTCCACTTATAATATCTAAAATCCAAAATTTAGAACCATCTCAAAGGGAGCAATTAATCGCCATAGTTCAACATCATTTTAATAATAAAGATATTATGTTTTATTCCGAGGATAAAAAACTTCAGAGCTTCTTTGAAAAACACAATGTGGCCGGTCGTATTTTAAATATCTCTAGCACATCCGCTAACGATTATTTAGCTGTAGTAAATACTAACATTGCTGGCGGTAAAACCGACGCTTTTATTAATCAATCTATAACTCTCAAAAGTGAAATATTTTTAGACGGTACTATTTTTAATGTAGCTACTATAGAAAGAACTCATAATGGTGGCGATGAAAGAGACGCTTGGTATAACACTAAAAATCAAAATCATATGCGTCTTTATGTTCCGCTCGGTTCAAAGTTAATAAATATTGATGGCGCGACCAAAAAAACTATTTATGAACCAATAGACTATACTAAAGCCGGTTACGATTTTGATAGCGATATAGTTAAATACGAAGAGCAAAAAATAGAAGGAGATAAATCTATCTTTGATACATGGCTTACCACTCTACCTAGCCAAACTAAAGACATAATTTTTGAGTATGAACTTCCTCATAAATTATTTTTAAGAGACGGCGGAATTTATCAATTTGTCTACGAAAAGCAATCGGGTATAAATTCAAAATTAGATATTACTATCGAGGCCCCTCCGGGCTTTAAATGGAAAGAAATCAATGGCTTTACCTATAAATTAAAAATAGACCAAGATCCTAAAAGATTTATAGTTCCTCTAACTCTTGAACAGATTTAAAAAATGACAAACGTATAAATCTCTGTTATCGTAAAGTCCATGGAGCCTATTCGTAACTTCGTTATTATCGCTCATATTGACCACGGTAAATCTACTTTGGCCGACCGTATGCTTGATCTAACCGGCACTATTGAAAAACGCAAAATGAAAGCGCAGTTTTTGGATCAAATGGAATTGGAACAGGAAAGAGGTATTACTATCAAAATGGCTCCGGTGCGCATGAGTTATAAAAATCATATTTTAAATCTCATAGACACCCCCGGACATTCAGATTTTTCCTACGAGGTCTCACGCGCCCTAAACGCCGTTGAGGGAGCTATTCTACTAGTCGACGCCACTCAAGGCATACAGGCTCAGACTTTAGCCAATTATCACTCCGCCAAATCGGCCGGTTTAAAAATCATCGGTGTCTTAAATAAAATAGACTTAAACCCGGATCATATAGACGATATAGCCGAAAAAACCGCTAAATTAATTGGAGTTAAAAAAGAAGATATTTTAAGAGTTTCCGGCAAAACCGGTCAAGGGGTAGAAGAATTATTAGACGCCATTATAGAACAAATTTCACCACCTCTAAAACCAGAAACCAACGAGCTTAGAGCTCTTATTTTTGATTCTGTTTACAACGACCATAAAGGGGATATCGCTTATGTTCGAATCATGTCGGGGACTGTTAAGGATACAGACGATATCCATCTTTTAGCTACCAGCACAAATGCCAAAGCTAAAGAGGTCGGTATTTTTGCCCCCGAGCTAAAACCAAATAAATCTTTATCGGCCGGTGATATCGGTTACATCGCCACCGGTATTAAAGACACCGAAAAAATAAAAATTGGAGACACTGTCGCTAGTCATAAAAATACTAAAGCTCTACCGGGTTACAAAGATCCCAGTCCGGTTGTTTTTGTGTCTTTTTACCCAAATGAAGCCAGTGACTATGACGAGCTTTTAAGGTCTCTCCAAAAACTACACCTTTCGGATAGTTCTTTATTTTATGAGCCGGATAGAAGTGAGGTTTTAGGTCGTGGTTTTAAATGCGGATTTTTAGGTCGTCTGCATTATGAAATTATCGCCGAGCGCATTCAAAGAGAGTTTGATATTGAAATTATTAATAGTTTTCCATCTGTAGAATACAAAATTAAAAAAAATAACGAAGAAATTATTATTCAAAACCCCAAAGACTTTCCGGATGATTACGATGTTTCCTGGCAACCTATGGTTCAAGTTGAAATTATTACCTCCACCGATTATTTATCAAATATCATGGCTATCGCCCGCAGTTTTCATATAGACGACATTCGTACCGAAAATTTAGATGATCAAATAATTTTAACCGCTAAAATGCCTCTAGCCGACTTGATTCGCGATTTTGATGATCAAATAAAATCAGCCTCGGCCGGCTTCGCTTCTTTTAGTTATAAACTTTTAGGCTTTGAGGAGGGAAAAATAGATAAACTGGAAATATTAGTCGCAGGCGTTTCGGTCTCCGGATTAACCAGAATTGTCGCTCGCGATGAATTAGAAAGAGAGGGTAGAAAAATGGTTGAAAAATTAAAAGATCTTCTTCCCAAGCAACAATTTACCCAAGCTATTCAAGCAAAATCAAGAGGCAATATTATAGCTCGTGAAACCATTCCCGCTATGAGAAAAGATGTTACTGGCCATCTCTATGGCGGAGATAGAACTAGAAAAATGAAGCTCTGGAAAAAACAACAAAAAGGCAAAAAGAAATTAAAAGACAGAGCCGAGGTTCACATAGACCCATCTATTTTTAGAGAACTTCTAAAAAAATAATACAACTAATGCACAAGTTCAGAAACATATGAGACTTTTCGGATGGGCTTTTTGTCTGTATAATAATTTTATTATCTATGCTAAAAATAGGAGCCCATGTCTCTGCCTCGGGCGGAATTTATAAATCTATTACCAATGCCAAAATTATAGGCGCAGAGTGTCTTCAAATTTTTGGTGCCTCGCCTCGTTCTTGGCTGGCCAAAGGCCACTCTAAAGAGGATGCGGACAAATTTAAAAGAGACCTTAAAGATAATAAATTAGGCCCCGTTTTTTTACACGCCGCTTATTTAGTAAATCTGGCTAGCTCCTCAGCCGATAATAGGCAAAAATCAATTCAAAGTTTAATAGACCATCTTAACATAGCCGAAAGTATCGGCGCCGAAGGCTTAGTCTTTCATGTCGGCTCCGGCAAAGATGCCCCCAAAGATAAGGCTGTATCATTTATTATTAAAGGCATCAAAGAAGTTCTCTCTAAAGTAAAAGGTCAATCAAAACTTATTCTAGAAAACGACGCCGGTGGTGGCGGTAAAGTGGGCAGTCTCAAAGAAATAGGCGAGATTATAAGAGCCGTTAAATCAAACAGGGTTGGAGTCTGTTTAGATACCGCCCACTCCTTTGAATCAGGTCTTATAGACGAATATACTAAAGATAAAGTAAAAAAACTTTTTGATGAATTTGATAAAGAAATCGGCATAAAAAACCTAACTGTCTTACATGTTAACGATTCCAAAACTCCGACCGGTAGTCACAGTGATCGGCATGCCAATATAGGCGAAGGCTTAATTGGTCTTCAAGGCTTTAAAAATCTAGCTAGTGAAAAAAGAATTAAAAACATTCCTTTAGTTTTAGAGGTTCCCGGTTTTGAAAATATGGGGCCCGATAAAAAGAATATAGATATATTAAAAAAGTTATTTAAATAAAAATGCCCGAGCTCCCAGAAGTAGAAACAATTAGGCGCGATCTTGATAAACTTATTATTAATAAAACTATAATTAAAGTAGAAATTAAAAAACCAAAAATGGTGAGCGGTAGCACGCCGTCTTTTAAAAATAATCTTCAAAATAGTAAAATTATAGCCATTACTCGTAAGGGTAAACTTTTGATTTTTCATTTAACAAATAATAAATATCTTTTAACTCATCTAAAAATGACTGGCCAATTAATTTATCAAACTAATAAAATTATATTACCCGGCGGTCATGAATTTCCTAATATAAATCCAGAAGATCTACCCAATAAATACTCGCATATCATTATTTATTTTAAAGATGAATCAAAGCTTTTTTTTAATGATATGCGTCAATTTGGTTATATGAAAATAGTAGATCAAGAAAATCTCAATAAAAAAATAAAAGAATTTGGTATAGAGCCACTAGATAAAAAATGGACTATAGATTATTTAACCAATATCTTAAAAAATAAAAACACCTCTTTAAAAGCCGTCCTTCTTAATCAAAAACATATAGCCGGTCTCGGTAATATCTATGTTGATGAGGCCTGTTTCTTATCAAAAATAAAGCCGGATAGAGTAGCCAGCTCACTAACTAAAGAAGAAATAAAAAAACTTCACAAAGCCTGTAAAGATATATTACTTAAAGCTATAAAATATAGAGGCACAACCTTTTCAAGTTTTAGAGATAGTAAGGGCTCTCCGGGTAATTTTTCAAAATTTCTAAACGTCTATCAAAAAGAGGGGACAGTTTGCAAAATTTGTGAGCAAGACCACATTCATAGAATAAAAAAAGTAGCCGGCCGTAGTACTCATTATTGCCCCTATTGCCAGAAATAAAAATGCCTACAGTCCAAGCTATAAGTGTCTTGGTTGTATAGAAAAATACCTTATCGTATAATATAAACACTATGCCAAAAAACCAACCATCAAGTACCTATACAGTTATCGGCTCAGTTTTTATAGCCGGCCTTATTATCATCGGAGCCATTATGTATTCCGGAGAAAGTTCAGAAAATAATAATACGCCCGCCGAAATGAAGATTAGAGAGGCCTCCAGCGAGGATCACTATTTAGGCGATTTAAATGCTCCTATTAAATTTATTGAATATTCCGATTTAGAGTGCCCATACTGTCAACAATTTCATCTAACTTTATACGAAGAAATAAAGCCGGAGTATTTTGATACCGGAAAAATAGTTTGGATATTTAGAAATCTTCCATTGATTCAAATACACTCCAAAGCCCAAAGAGAGGCCGAGGCTGCCGAGTGTGTAGCCAGTCTGGCCGGCAACGATGCTTTTTGGCAATACATAGATATAATCTTTAGAAATTCACCTCTAAATAATGGTCTTAATTTAAGCAAGTTACCAGAGTTCGCGGTGCAAATTGGTGTTAACGAAAAAGCCTTTAACGAATGTTTACAAAGTGGTGATTATCAAGCTGATGTTAAATTAGACTCCGATGAGGCTCAAGCGCTCGGTGCTACCGGTACTCCGTTTTCAGTTATTATGAAAAATGGTGAAATTATAGGCACTCTTCCAGGTGTAGTAGAAGCCAGTCAGTTAAAAAATATGTTTGACGAAATGCTGGCTAATTAAAATTCTATGAATATAAAAGAGCAACTTATATATATTCCTCAAATAAACAACGAGGATAAATTAAAAACTACCAATAAATTTATCGTCTGTGAAAACTTTAGATTGTTTTGCTGAAGCTTTAAAAAATCTCTCAAATCTTAATTTGGATTACATTATTAAAAAAAGTCATAAAGCTAAAAGAGTTAGTCTTAAAATAACCTCCTCTGGCAAACTCATAGCCATAATTCCCTATACCTATAAAACCGATCTGCCTATAAAAAAATTCATTGCCGAAAAAAAGGATTGGATATTAAAACATCTCAAACCCGCTTATAAATTTAAAAATACTACTTTAGATAAAAACCTTCTTCATAAGAATTTTCTTAAAAATAAACAATTAATTTTACAAGATATAAAGACGTTAGTAGACTACTACGCCAAATTTTATAATATCTCTTATAAAAAAATAACCATTAAAAATCAATCAACTATTTGGGGTAGTTGCTCAAAAAGCAAAAATCTTAACTTTAACTTTCGCATAGCCTATCTTCCCACTCAATTAAAAAACTATATAATCATCCACGAAGTCTGCCACACCCTAGAAATGAATCACTCTAAAAAATATTGGAGTTTTGTTTATCAAACAACTCCAAACTATAAGCTTTATATAAAACAGCTAAGAAAATACGAAAAAAATTTTTTTATTACCTAACTTTATTGGCTGTTCGTATACAATTAGTACACGCTACCACTTTTTCTCCCTCATGAGTTGTTTTCTGAAGGTTTGGATATTTTCTAGAATAATTTGTTGGATTATAATTACCGCGTAATTTCTTACGGTTTCCAACCATTATTGATCCTTTCCCACAAATTTGACACTGTTTCATAATTTAATATTGATTAACCTATCTCTATAAGGTAATATAAATATTAAATAAAAGCAAGTATGCATCTATTTTTTTTATACATCGTCATTATTTTTTCGGCCGTATTCCATGAGTACGCTCACGCCTATACTGCCTATAGTCTCGGAGACACGACTGCCAAAGATGAGGGCAGACTAACTCTAAACCCGATAGTCCATATAGATATTATGGGTACTATTTTAATACCACTCCTTCTATTATTTACCTCTGGCATATTTCTTGGTTGGGCTAAGCCTGTTCCCTATAATCCTTACGCTCTATCCGACCATAAATACGGCTCTCTTAAAGTCGCCATCGCCGGCCCAATCTCAAATATATTTATCGCTATCGTTCTAGGTGTATTTATTCGTCTAGCCGGCGCTCCTTTAATAACCTCAGGACTTATAACCGCCTCATTTATAGACCTTTTAAGTCTCATTATTTATGTGAATATAATATTAGCTATTTTTAACCTTATACCAATTCCACCCCTTGATGGCTCAAAAATAGCCGCCGATCTTTGGCCCGAATATGGTCGGTTTGTATCAAATCTAGGATTTATAGGTATTTTTGTAGCCTTATTTATAGGCTTCACCTTTTTAGCCGGAATAGCCAATACTATTTTTTATATTATTACCGGCTCTCAATTTTTTTAATGTTATAATCTAAATAGATTTACAAAATTTGAAAATTAAATAAAAAGAAAGGTTTCTATATCATGAAAGTAAGAATGGAAGGCCCTCATATTATCATTGAATACGGTCAAGATGAAATATATCTATTTCATTCTATACCTTTTGGTGTAGTTCATCTAATAGGTATATTAGGATCCGTATTATTTTGGTACTTTTTTGGTGTAAAGTGGTATTATTTTTTATGCACTTTTTTCGTCTATGGCATAATTATGAGTGGAGTCACTATCGGGTATCACCGTTATTTTTCTCATCACTCATTTGAAACCTCAAGATGGTTCCAATTATTTATCGCTTTTTGGGCTATGATAAGTACTCAAAAAGGAATTCTTTGGTGGGCTACTACGCACATAGAACATCATATATACAGCGACAAAAAAGGCGATCCACACTCACCTCACATAAGTAGTTTTTGGTTCTCTCACTTTATTTGGATATTAACTAAAAGAAGTGATGAGATTAATTTAGAAAAAAGAATTAAATATTTTTATAAGTTTAAAGAACTAAGATGGTTAAATGATAATCATCTTTGGCCTTCTATTATATTTGGAGATCTTATTTTTTCTCTAACTCTCTTTATCTCAAATTCTTTTATAGAAGCAACCGGCATGCTGTTGATAGGTTTCTTTTTGCCTATAGTTTTATGTTATCACCTGACTTTCTGTATAAATTCTGTAGCCCATGTTTGGGGTAGAAAGAAATTTAATACTGGAGACGAAAGCCGTAATAACTGGCTTTTAGCTCTCTTTACTTTCGGTGAGGGTTGGCACAACAACCATCATCACAAACAAGGCAGAGCTCGGCAAGGGATTGAATGGTATGAAATAGATATTTCATACTACATTATATTTTTAATGGGTAAGGTTAAATTAATTAATTCCATCAAAACCTAAAATTATAGGAACCCTGTTTTTATCCAGGGTTTTTTCTTGACATAGTTTTCCTGCTAGTTTATAGTATTATTCGTTAGAGCTAGACTAAAAATATCTCAAATCCATCCGCTAACTGGCGGATCTAAAGGGATTTTGTAATCTTATATGCCAACTATTAATCAATTAATAAAAAATAAAAGAAAAAAAACTACCAAGAAACCAAAGTCCCCAGCTTTAAGGACTTATTTTAATACTATTAAAAATAAACCGGTTAACTCAAGCTCTCCCTTTAAAAGAGGCGTTTGTCTTCAAGTTAAAACTATGACTCCTAAAAAACCTAACTCAGCTTTAAGAAAAGTAGCTCGTGTTAAATTAACTAATGGTCAAGAAGTTACAGTCTACATCCCAGGCGAGGGTCATAAACTACAAGAGCACTCGGTTGTTATGATTCGTGGCGGTCGTGTTAAAGATTTGCCGGGTGTGCGTTATCACGTTGTGCGTGGCGTCCTAGATGCCACCGGAGTCGAAAATAGAAAACAAGAGCGTTCTAAATATGGCACTAAAAAACCTAAATAATTATGCGTAAAAAAAGAGTCTATAAAAAATATTTAACCCCTGATCCAGTTTATAACAGAGTAGACGTGGCTAGATTTACTAACTATATTATGCACGATGGTAAAAAAACTGTAGCCGAAAGAGTTATTAAAAAAACCTTTGAAGAGATTCAAAAGAAAACCGAGCAAGATCCATTGTCTATATTTTCTAAAGCCATAGAAAATGTTAGTCCACTAGTTGAGCTTGTTTCTCGTAGGGTTGGTGGAGCTAATTATCAAATTCCCACCGATGTTTCTCCCGATAGAAAATTCATTTTAGCTTTAAGGTGGATAATTAAAGCTGCTCGAAGTAGAAAGGGCACTACTATTTCTCATCGTTTAGCTGAAGAAATGATTTCCGCCTCAAATAATGAAGGTACTGCTATTAAAAAACGCACCGACACTCACAAAATGGCCGAAGCCAACCGAGCCTTTGCCCACTTTGCTAGATTTTCCAAAAAAAAGAAAAGTTAATATATTAATTGTAGTAGACTTCTATGGCTAGAAAATATCCTATTGAAAAAATAAGAGACATTGGCATTATTGCGCACATTGATGCCGGTAAAACAACCGTATCCGAGCGTATTTTGTTTTACACCGGTATTTCTCACAAAATTGGAGAGGTGCACGAAGGCCAAGCTATTATGGACTGGATGGAGCAAGAGAGAGAAAGAGGAATCACTATTACCTCGGCCGCCACTACCTGTTTTTGGACCCCTACCTACGCCAATGGCGACAAAACTAAAGAACACGGTATTAATATTATTGACACTCCCGGTCACGTAGACTTTACCGTTGAGGTCGAAAGATCCCTAAGAGTTTTAGATGGTGGGGTGGTAGTTTTTGACGGCGTGGCTGGTGTTGAACCTCAATCAGAAACTGTTTGGCGACAAGCCGATAAATATCATGTTCCCCGAATTTGTTTTATTAACAAACTAGATCGTATGGGAGCTAGTTTTGATAAAAGCTTAAAATCAATTCACGACCGTTTAAGCAAAAGAGCTATTCAAATGCAAATTCCTATTGGCACCGAAAGTAATTTTACCGCCATTATAGACCTATTAACCCGCCAAACTTTTGATTTTGAGGGTAATATGGGAGAAAAAACCACCGCAATTGAAACTCCAGCTGACCTTAAAGAAGAAATTGAAAAAAAGCGTTCTCTACTTATTGAAAAAATTGTTGAATTTGATGAAAATTTAATGAGCCAATATCTAGAAGGCCATGAGCCCTCTTTAGAGGATTTGAAAAAAACTTTAAGAAAAGCCACCATTAACAACGAACTTATTCCAGTATTTTGTGGGTCGGCTCTAAAAAACAAAGGAGTTCAACTTATGCTTGACGCTGTTATTGACTACCTCCCATCTCCAATTAATGTCCCTCAAATTAAAGCCACTAAACTAGATGGAGAAACAGAAGTTCTAATTAAACCGTTAGATAGCGAACCATTAGCCGCTCTAGCCTTTAAAATTGCCAACGACCCCTACGTTGGAACCTTAACCTTTTTCCGTGTCTATTCTGGAACCTTAAAAAAGGGTAGTTACATTTTAAATACCACTAAAAATAATCAAGAAAGAGTTGGTCGTATTGTTCGCTTACACTCTAATCAAAGAGAGGAAGTAGATGAAATATATGCCGGCGACATTGGAGCCTTGGTTGGTTTAAAAGACACCACTACCGGTGACACTCTATGCGATCCGGCCAGGCCCCTACTTCTTGAAAAAATAGATTTTCCAGACCCAGTTATCAACGTTAAAGTTGATCCAAAAACTAAAGCTGACCAAGAAAAAATGGGTCTAGCCTTAAGGAGATTAGCCGATGAAGACCCAACTTTTAAAGTCTCATCAGACCCTGATACCGGAGAAACTATTATTTCCGGTATGGGCGAACTTCATTTAGAGGTTTTAGTAGATCGTATGAAAAGAGAGTTTGGGGTTGAAGCCACCGTCGGTCGTCCTCAAGTCGCTTATAAAGAAACTATTACCGGCGAGTCTGAAGGTGAGGGTAAATATATCAAACAATCCGGCGGTCGTGGACAATATGGACACGCTAAAATCAGAATTAAACCAAACGAAAGAGAGGCTGGTAATACATTTAAAAATGGTATTAAAGGGGGATCTATTCCTAATGAGTTTATTCCGGCTGTAGAAAAAGGTATTAAAGAAGCCGAAACTAAAGGTACTATAGCTGGTTTTCCTATGGTTGATATTAATGTTACTCTATACGACGGCTCATATCACGATGTTGACTCCAGCGAGGCCGCTTTCAAAGTAGCCGCCTCTATGGCTCTGCAAGATGCTGTTAAAAAAGCTAAACCAGTTTTGCTTGAACCTATAATGAAAGTTCAAGTTATTGCTCCTGAAGAATTTTTTGGGGATATAACCGGCGATGTTAACTCTAAGCGTGGGCGCATTGATTCTATGGAAGATAGAGAGAGTGCTAAAGTAGTCAATAGCTTTATTCCACTTTCAGAAATGTTTGGTTACGCTACTAGATTGCGTTCCATTACCCAGGGTCGAGGGAGCTTCACTATGGAATTTGCTATCTATGAGCCAGCTCCAAAAAATATTGAAGCCGA
>Ga0210057_1006779_pt1 | contig 14147 bp, 11 predicted proteins | sample CryGeyCG2114_010_2_FD_183968 | JGI IMG/M metagenome (GOLD analysis project Ga0210057, IMG submission 183968) | Groundwater microbial communities from aquifer - Crystal Geyser CG10_big_fil_rev_8/21/14_0.10 (SPAdes) (version 2) | ecosystem: Environmental > Aquatic > Deep subsurface > Groundwater ... | reverse complement strand
GATTCCGTCATTTTTATAAACCATTGATTATCCAAAATCATCGGTTCAATAATAGATCCGCATTTATAGCAAAGGGCTAAATTATGTTTGTAATTATGGTCAGTCTTTGAAGGATATAATAGTCCTTTTTGCGCCATATCTTCCGCTATTTTCGCCCTTGCCTCCCGCACTTTCATGCCCTTATAGGGGCCCGTCAACTCGTTCAAGCGCCCGAATTTATCTATAACTTGTTTTGGCTCCGGAATTTCATTTATATGTCTCTGCCAGATTTCAAAGTCAACCGGGTCGTGAGCCGGAGTCACTTTCACAACCCCCGTGCCGAATTGCGGATCTACCGCTTCGTCGGCAATAACTTTAATTTTTCTTTTACCTATCAGTGTTTCAATTTCAATTTCTTTGCCAATATACTGCTGATAGCGTTTGTCTTCCGGATTTACCGCGACTGCCGTGTCCCCAAATTTTGTTTCTAACCTTACGGTAGCCAATTCAAGAGGACCATATCTAATGTAATAAAGAGGGTCCATTCTTTCTTCATATTTTATCTCTACATCTGAAAGCGAGGTTTGATGTTTAACGCACCAATTCACAATTCTTTTCCCTTTATATAATAAACCGTCTCTTTTTAATTGTTCAAAAGTGCGATAAACGATTTTTATAATATTTTCGTCTAATGTAAATTTTTCGCGCGACCAATCGCACGACGCCCCCAGTTTTTTTAACTGGAACTCCATTGTTTTTTTATTTTCCAACGTGAATTCTAAAATTTCCTGATACAGCTGTTCTGGCGGAATCTGGAAGCGGGAACGCCCCTCTTTTTCCAGTTTTTTATCAAAAACGACCTGGGTTTCAAAACCGGCATGGTCAGCCCCGGGTAACCAGAGAGTCTTTCTACCCCTCATTCTTTGGTACCTGATCATTATATCTTCCAGGGTCACAAACAAAGCATGGCCAATATGCAAAGAGCCGTTCGCGTTAGGTGGCGGCATAATAATTACAAATGGTTTTTTATGGCGTTTCGGTAATTTATCCGGATTAAAAAAACCAGACTTATCCCAAAGCTGGTAAATTCTATCTTCAACCTGTTTTGGATCATATTGTTTAGACAACTCCATAGTGTTTATTTTATCACAAATTTTTTAATTTTTTCAAAAGGTTTTTAAGCATTCTTCTAAAACATCTAAATGTTCTTTATCTATTTTTCTTTTTAACAACAGTTTTTCTATAGTATTACCAATATCAAAAATAGAAACAATATTGTTTTTTGTATCAAAAATATATTTAAATGGACTATTAATAATTGATATTTTAGCCCCCGAATACGGCTGAACAGAAACCAAACATTTTCCGTTTTCAAGCTTGTTTAAAAAAGAATTTCTGATAATTGGTTTTTCCTTAAATTCTAACAATTCTAAAGCGGTTGGAAGAAGATCAATTTGGCTAAAAAGATTGTTATTTCTTCTACCGACTACCAGACTAGAGTTTTTGGCCGGTAAAATTACCAGACTGGTTAAAAAATTTTCTTGCCAAGCTCCATTCATATTAGAAAAATTATTTTTATTAAGACCAATCGGCCAAGGATGATCGCCAAAAATAAAGAGGTGGGAATTTTCTGAATATTCTTTCTCAAAAAAGTCAGAATACATTTTACCCAGAAAGAAATCTTGCAAAAAGGTAGTATTAGCTATATCTTCAAAGAAGTTTGTGTTGTTGGGGTAGGGAATAATATCTTTAAATAATTGCAAATCAATTGTGTTCGAAAAGGGATAATGATTCACCGTCGCAGGAGCTAAATAAACAAATATCTTCTCTCCCTTAAAATTTTCTAGATATTCAAAAACTCTCTTATAAAAAATATCGTCTTGATATCCCCAAGGTAGTTCTTTATCCTCTGGCTTCATAATATCTTTATCGTGGACTTCTTCAAAACCGATTGTTTTCATAAAATTTTTAGTATTTGCAAAATCCGAATTGTAATAACTCATAAAAAACAAGGTTCTATAACCATTTTCTTTTAATATCTTAGGTAAGCAGTTTAAACTACCGGAAGCATCCTTCAGTTTTGCTAAATTTTGATAAAGAGAGGGAAGAACGGAACATAAAATTACTTCTTGTGCCCTAATTGTTTGGACGGAAGCGCTTTGAATTCTAGGAAAAATGATTCCATTCTCTTCTGCTAAAGAAATAAAACTAGGAGTTATTTTTTTATTTACGAAATAGAAATTTAAACTCTCAAGCTGAACAAAAAAGAGATTTTTGCCATCGCCACCGCTTAAATGACTTAAATTATTTTTTCTATTCTTTTCAATTCGGTCAACGAAGTATTTTTGATAAACAGTGTTTACTGATGTTTTATGAACATAGTGGTTAAATATATTTGAGAAAAAAAATGTTGTTTCATTCGGAAATTTAATAGAGAGAAAAAAGAAGAATACAATAAACCCTATTATTAAGATTTTAAGAGATATTTTTGGAGATATTTTTTCTTTTTTAACCGAAAGAAAATTAAAAAAGTTTAGTAATCCAAAATAAAACAAAAATAAAACTATCCCTAACGAAAATAAATTGAATTTACTAACACCTACACTATTAACAATAGCAGAAATAGTTTTAATAGCATCAGAAAGATTATACAGGACAAAAAATGGATCAAAAGTAACCCCTAGATTTAAATGCAACATAGCTAAAAGTAAATCAATAAAAAAGTAGCAAGTAAATAAAGTGACAAAAATTAGCCTTAATTTTCTTGTTGATAATAATCCTGAAAATAAAAGAAAAAGAAAGGTAAGGATAAAAGGAAATAAAAATGTTAAAGAAGAAATAATTGCAAAAAGGACATTTAAGAGAGTATTAAAATTAGTATAAAGATAAATGTAGTTAGGAAAATAAAGTAAAACACATAAGTAAAATACCAAAATAACGGCACCAAAAGATAGTCGATTAAAAAAATTTTTTATATCTCTATGTTTAAAATATTCGGTTGCCATAGTGATATTATTTTAATCCTAAATTTGCATCGACCTTGATATTTATCCAATCTTTTGTTTCTTTTTTTAACCGATGATAATAACCGGCAATTGCGGTCATTAGGGCGTTATCGGTGCAAAAATCTTGGGGCGGAACCAAAAAGTTTAGTTTATAGTTAATAGTTGATAGTTTGTAGTTAAATTGTTCGCGTAGCTCTTCGTTTGCCGTCACTCCGCCTCCTAAAATTATTGTTTTTGCCTTATAATTTTTCGCGGCAGCAAGAGTTTTCTTGATTAAAACGTCAATCACCGCCCGTTGGATTTCCTGTGCCATTTCCCGAATGTATTTTTCCGAATTTCTTACTTTTTGGGGCTGTTTTCGGAATTCATATAAAACCGCGGTTTTTAATCCCGAAAAACTGAAATCATAATCCTTACTGTTTATCATTGGCCTCGGAAGCGATTGGGAGGCCGGGCCTCCCCATGCTTGTGGGGGAGGGGGTGTCGTATATTTTGTAGCTTTGGCGGCACAAGCCGCTATTGCGGGGCCACCGGGGTAAGAAAGGCCTAAAATTCTGGCGGTTTTATCAAGACATTCGCCCGCCGCATCGTCTCTCGTTTCGCCTAAAATTTTATACTTGCCGAAGTTTTTCATTAAAATAAGCTGTGTATGTCCTCCCGAGACAACCAAACAAATAGCCGGAAATAATTGCTTGTTGTTTAACACTCTTTCTCTATTGATAAAATTAACGAGTATATGTGCCTCAATATGGTTTACGGGAATGATCGGTAAACTCCAAAAATAACCCAAGGCTCTTGCAAAGTTTACTCCAACCCAAAGACAAGGCTCCAATCCCGGTCCAATCGTTACCGCAATCGCGTCAATTTTGGGCTTTTGGTATTTTTCTAAAAAAGATGATGATTGTTTTAATAGTTCTGATTCTCTTTCTAAAATAGAACTTAAGGTTTTGAATTTTGAGTTTTGAATTTGTTTAGAAATCAGAATTTTAGATTTAGGATTTAAAAAACCCGATTCTTTTAAAACTTTTTTCAATACCGGAACAAGATTTTTTTGGTGTTCCCTTTTTGCTAAAGAAGGATAAACTCCTCCATATTTTTGATGGAGTTTTACCTGAGAAGAAACAATATTGCTCAAAACTTTAAATTTTTTGTTTTTAACTTCCAATATAGCGGAGCAAGTATCGTCGCACGATGTTTCAATGGCAAGAATGGTTGAATTCTTTTTCATCCTTCAATGTTATATGAGAAATTGTTGTTTTTCAATATTGCCCCGTAGTAGAATTTCAAAACCTACGGTGTGGACGAAATAGTTCGAAATTCACTACGGGGCTGACCCGGTAGTGAAATTTGAATGCCTGCGGCGAAATAATTTTGCATTGCAAAATTTATGTCAAATTTCTACTACCGGGTTGTGTTTTTTCAATTTTTAGGTAAAATACAAGATATAAATTCAGTTTGGTCCTATCGTCTAGCCTGGTCTAGGACACAAGGTTTTCATCCTTGTAACCCGGGTTCAAATCCCGGTAGGACCGCACGCTTAGCGATTTTTATTATGAAAAAAGACTATTTGGAGATTGCCAAAGCGCCCGACATTTCTAATTTAAAAGAAAGAAAAATTTACCGAATTCTTGAAACTATCCCCGGCGCTATAAGTTTAGGGACTTTATTAGGAGTCCTTGTTTTTTCATGGTTGAAGCCAGACTGGGTTGCAATCTTTATAATTTTATTCTGTCTCTATTACCTATGTAAAATAGCCTATCTTTCAATCTGCCAAGTAGCGAGTTATATCCGAATGAAAAGGAATCTCAAAATTAACTGGTTAGAAAAAATTAAAAGAATAGAAAAGTGGCAGGAAATTTATCACCTGATAATTTTACCGGCCTTTAGAGAAGAATCGGGAATAATAAAAGAAAGCTTAAACGCCATCTTAAATTCCGAATACCCTAAAGAAAATCTGATCGTAGTTTTAAGCGTTGAAGAAAGGGGTGGCGAAGATAGTCTAAAAACCGCCCAAATCCTTGAAAAAGAATATTCCCAAAAATTTCCGCACTTTTTGGCAACAATTCATCCTAAAAATATTCCGGGGGAATTGGCGGGAAAGGGATCAAACGAGGCCTGGGCGGGTAAAGAAGCAAAAGAAAAAATAATTGATAAACTAAACATTCCCTATAAAAATATTATTGTCTCCAGTTTTGATATAGACACCAGGGTTTATCCTCAATATTTTGCTTGCCTAACTTGGCAGTATTTAAAATCTAAAAATCCCCTAAGGGAGAGCTACCAACCCATTCCTGTTTACAATAACAATGTCTGGGAGGCGCCGGTTTTTACAAGAGTTGTGGCGACCTCTAATACTTTCTGGCAAATGATGCAACAAGAAAGGCCGGAAAAAATCGTGACTTATTCGAGCCACGCTATGCCTTTTAAGGTGTTTTCCGAAGTAGGCTATCCCAAGAATATAGTTTCCGATGATTCGCGGATTTTTTGGAAAGCTTATCTTTATTACGACGGAGATTATAAAGTACAACCATTATATTATCCCGTTTCCATGGATGTCGTTTTAGCTAAAAACCTTCTGCGAACAGCCGTTAATCAATATAAACAACAAAGAAGATGGGCTTGGGGTTGTGTTGAGATTCCTTATTTAATACACGGATTTTTTAGAAACAAAAAAATTCCTTTCTGGAATAAATTGATGCATTTAACTACCTTAATAGACGGATTTTGGTCTTGGTCTACCTCGGCTTTTTTAATCTTAATTTTAGGTTGGTTGCCGTTGTTTTTAGGTGGAGAAAAATTTAGCTCCAGCACTCTTTCTTATAACCTGCCCCGTTTGACCAGCCGAATTATGACATTTACCCTGTTAGGTATGCTTATTTCAGCAATTTTGAGCATGTTTATTTTACCCCCGCGGCCGGCGGGAGTAAGCCGGTTTAAAAAATTCTCCGTATTTTTTCAATGGCTGCTTCTACCCGTTACCTTAATATTATTCGGGGCCTTGCCCGCATTAGATGCCCAAATTCGTTTAATGTTTGGAAAATACATGGGCTTTTGGGTGACCGAGAAAGTCCGAAAGAGATAATTTTTCACTCAAAATGTATCCTTTTTTCAAATTCCCCCAGTTTCTCGCTAAGCAGGGGATAATTTTTTAATTTAGGGTCTTTCTCTAAAATTTCTTTGGCTGCTTCGCGGGTTTTCTCTACTAACACCAAGTCTTTAAGATTCGCCATAGCTAAATCCGGAATGCCCCACTGCCGATTTCCATATAACTCTCCCGGCCCCCTGATCTGGAGATCCTTTTCCGCCAACTCAAAGCCATTGTTACAGCGAACTAAAGCCGACAATCTTCTCTTTGTGTTTACAGCCGGAGAATCGGTAAATAAAAAACAATACGATTGAAGATCGGATCTCCCGACCCTCCCCCGGAACTGATGCAGTTGGGCTAACCCGAATCTTTCCGCGCCTTCAATCATCATCACGGTGGCTCTGGGAATGTCAATTCCTACTTCTACCACCGAAGTGGAAACTAAAATATCAATTTCCCCCGACTTGAAATCCTGCATTATTTTTTCCTTCTCTTTAGTTTTTAATTTGCCGTGCAACATTCCGATTTTTAAATCGGGAAAGATTTCTTTTGATAATTTTTCGTGTTCTTCTTTAACCGCTTTAACCTCCGACCAACCCAGAATATCTTTTTTCTCTTTATTTGACGGTTCAATCCTCGGACAGATCACAAAAACGCCCCTACCGTCTTTAACCTCCCCCTTTATGAATTTATAAGCTTCCTTTCTTTTCGCCGGCGGGACTACAAATGTTTTAATCTTCTTTCGGTTTTTAGGAAGTTCGGTAATCAAAGATAAATCAAGGTCTCCGTAAACCGTTAGGGCTAAGGTTCTGGGAATGGGCGTGGCGGTCATTGATAAAAGGTGGGGGATAAGTTTTACCTGCGAACCATTGTTTTGGCAGAGGCGAGCCCGCTGTTCTACTCCAAAGCGATGCTGTTCATCTACCACCGCCAAGGCCAAGTTTTTAAATTTCACCTCTTCTTGAATCAAAGCATGGGTGCCGATTAAAATATTGATTTCACCCTCTTTTAATCTTTCTAAAATTTTCTGGCGAGAAATTTCCAGAACTTCATTTTTGAGCTTTATTGAGGTAATCCTGTCTTCTTTCCCGGTTAGAAGGGCGATTTTTAATTTGAAAGGCGCTAATAATTTTGGGATTTCTCTGAAATGTTGTTTCGCCAAGATTTCTGTTGGCGCCATAATCGCGGCCTGATAACCAGCCTTAGCTGCGTTTAACGTCGCCATCGCTGCCACCACTGTTTTTCCCGATCCTACATCGCCCTCTAAAAGCCTGGACATCGGAAAGGGTTTTTCTAAATCCTTTAAAATTTGCCAAGCAGATTTCTTTTGCGAATCAGTAAGCGTAAAAGACAAGGCGTCGGTGAATTTTTTCATTAGTTTAATATTCATTGGGATTGACAGCGCCTTCACCTGCTTTAATTTTAACCTTTCTTTTAAAACCGAGAGTTCAATCAGGAAAAGTTCTTCAAAAGCAAAACGGGAACGAGCGGCTTCCGCTTTTTTTAGAGAATCAGGGAAATGAATTTGCCAAACCGCCTCTTTGATCGGCATCAATTGATTTTTTGTTCTCAAACTTTCCGGCAGAGGATCTAAAAGTTTATTACCCAACTTTAAAAGCAAAGGTTTTAGAATGTAACGGAGCCATCGGGAGGATAATCCTTCTGTTTCCGGATACACTGGAACGATTCTGCCCAAATGAGTCAAGTCGGATTTCAGTCCGCTTCTCTCGTAGGCCGGGTTGTTTAAATAAAGGCCGTTTTCTCCTAAAATTACTTTTCCTGCCAGATAAACAAAATCCCCGATTTTTAAACTTTTAACCAAATACGGCTGGTTAAACCAGACTACTTTTATCGCTGCCGTTTTGTCTTCAACAACCGCTTGGGTTAAAATCATTCTTTTCTTCCACGTTCTGGAATTTTTAATTTCTAAAATTCTTCCTCTAATGCAGCAAACCTCGTTGAGTTTAATTTGCGATATTGCGGTTATTTTGGAAAAATCTTCATAGCGATGCGGAAAATGAAAAAAGAGGTCTCGGATGTTTTTGATTCCAAGTTTTTTTAGTCTTTTTTGGTAAACGGCGCCGATGCGCGGAATTTCTTCAATTGGAGTGGATAAATTTAGCATCGAATTGCCTGCTTCTTTTAATTATACTACACTAAAAATGTGAGTGATAACTAAATATGAACGACACCTACAAGCTAATTTTAAAAAGAAGAACAATTAGAAAGTTTAAACAAAAAAGAATTGCAAAATCAATTCTCTTTAATTGCTTAAACGCGGCAAGGCTGGCGCCCTCTTCGGCTAATTTGCAGCCCTTGGAATATATTTTGGTAACTAAAAATTTAAATGAAGTTTTCAATTGTACTCGCTGGGCTGGCTATTTAAAGGATGGCGCGCCAGAAGAAAAAGAGAAACCAGTAGCTTATATTGTAATCTTATCAAATCAAAAAATTAACAAAAATGCAAAATACGACGTAGGATTAGCAGCCGAAAATATTATTTTAACTGCCCTTGAAAGAGGTATTGCTTCTTGCATAATTGGTTCAGTGAATCGAGAAAAATTAGCAAAAATTTTAAATATTCCTCAAAATTATATTATTGAATTCATAATTGCTTTAGGTTACCCCGGTCAGAAATCGGTTGAAGAAAAATTTACCCCGTTTAAAAATCAAAGATTTCTAACGGGGTTTAAAGGAAGCATAAAATACTGGCTTGATAAAAAAGGCGTATTACATATTCCCAAAAAAGAGCTAAAATGTATTACCCATAAAGAAAGATTTTAAAATTACTAAAATAGAAAGACCCGCGCGGGTTTAATCCCGGGCGGGTCTTTTTGGGTTACCCTCTAATTGTAACATATTTATCTTAATATGTCAACAAAAAACAGAATTAAAAAATTCTGTTTTTTTTTACTATATGCCCTCGGCAGGAATCGAACCTGCAGTCACGAGGTCCGCAACCTCGCATTTTGTCCATTAAACTACGAGGGCAAAATGTTTACACTGAGCTTGTCGAAGTGCGGAGGGGGTGAGAGTCGAACTCACAAGCCCTTATTCAGGGCGCCAGTTTTCAAGACTGGTTCCTTGCCATTCGGAGCACCCCTCCATAGCTTTTCCCAATTGGCGGGGGCGACTCTATTCGAACTAGTTCGGTCGCCCTAGTGCCATCTATGTAATTTTGTTCTTAAATTTTCCCGCGACGGTAGTAGGATTCGAACTCGCAGTTCTATACCCACATCTCTTTTTCAATCTCACCTGGGAACATTAATTGGAACGGATAACCAACATAATTTCTTTTTATTTCCCCGCAACCGATAGTTTTAAGAAAATTTATCATTTCGTTCGTAACCCTTTCAGGATCTATTCTTTTATTTTCACCAATATATTCAATTTCTACAAAATCCCCTAAATTCTTTACGGAATCAATTGAAATCTCATAGTTTTTATATGCCCAAGTCTTCCGTATTTTATCGACAACAACAAGAGACCTAAAATTCAAAGCATTCCACGTTTTCTTTAATTTACCTATATCTCCTACATTTGTTTCGTATTCATCGCAGTGAGTGCTCTTCCCATTTTTGTCATAATGATAGTTTTTATAAGTTACAAAATACCTGCCATCTGAGTCTCTTAATCTAAGCCATTCTTTTATTGGCCGCGTTTCTATAAAGTTTTTATGGCTTGGAGAGAAATATTCATCTACCTGATGGCTTTCTTTTTGAAAAACAGCATTCTTCTCTAGAAAAGATGCCAATGGCTTTTTCTTCCCGATATTAACTTGAATTTCAATCTCAATATTATTCATATTGTTACTGTTGTTTATTAAAATTATACACCCAATTCCATAACAATGGCAGAGTGATCGCTTAATCTTTTTTCTCTTGGTTCGTGAAGATAATAACAACCCTTAAGCGATGGCAAGAGATCATTCGAAATAAAACAGTGGTCATACCTATAGCCATCTCCAGTCCGACCAACCCAACTATATTCCCGACTATTGGGATTCAAATGCCGGAAAGAATCAACTAATTGATGATTATTAAAGCACTGGTAGAAATCATATTCCCATTTCTCAAAAAATCGATAATGGGGATTATGGTCTGGTTCTAAAACATTAAAATCTCCGCAAAAAACTCGTGTATTTGAAAATAAAGATTTATTTAATGTTTCTTGCAAAATCTTTAAGAAGCGTTTCTTTTTTTTAATTTTTTCTTGGCTAACATCCCGAGAAGGAACATATGTCCCAATTACTTCCAATACCTTGCCACTAAAATTTATCTTAGTGGCCGCTATCCGAGCCTTAAGAAAATTAATCGAATTAGAAAAATCGCTTTCTTGCAAGGGATGTTTACTTATAATCATGACTCCATATTCTTTGCCTTTGGGCTTAGAAAAAGCAACGTTGAAACCATATGCCCGAAAATATTTTTCTAAAAAAAGACAACCCTTACTGTTTTTTGTTTCAGTTAAAACAAAAACGCTTTCAGAACGTTTCCGAAGCCACTCACCTTGCTTAACTGCGCGCTCCTCTGAGGGATTTGCGATGTTCCAACAGAATAAGGAAAATTTCATAATTTTACGAGTTGATTAATGTATTATACAATAAAAAATCCCCACCAATAAAGACAACTGTCTTATTTTAGTGGGGTATATATTTCAAAATTTCTTCGATTATTAATGTAGTAACCCGATCAATAGAAGTTTTACCGTTATTCTCTGTGAAAAGAACGTTAAAACCTTTTATCCGTAAGAATTCTATCGCATTCAAATATAGTTCTACTTCTCTAACAGAAAGTTGCTCCTTTTCAAAACGGCTCAATTCATGCCTACTACTCAAGCGATAAATAAGCGTTTCTGGCGAAGCAATTAAGATAACGGTTAAATCAGGAATGCGGAATTGATTATTAAGAGACCAGATAAATTCCAAATGTACTCCATCTAATTATTGAAGAACAAGAGATGACGGAATATACCTATCCGAAAGGACAATCATTCCCCTATCTAATGCTGGCAATATTTCCTGTTCAAGATGAAATTGCCTATCAGCGGCCACTAAATAAGCTAGAGTTTTACCTCGACATTTTTCTTCGGCATTGCGGACAAACTGTCCGAGGGGCGACCTGGTTGGTTCCTTTGTTGCAAGGACATTATATCCTTGCTGTCGCAATTGAGTTGCTACTTCGTTTACCAGCGTTGTCTTCCCGACGCCATTAGGGCCATCGAAAACAACGAACAAACCGTCTTGCCTAGACATTAGACTTACCTTCTTCAACCTTGTCTTCCTTTGTGGTTTCAATCGGGCATATATCTTCATCTACTGTCCCAATTATTCCACCTGAAGCAATAACTGCAGCAGGACAACCTTTTCCGCATTGCAGATTGATTGAACAACTACTACAAATGGGATTATTTCCCGTGTGGTATTTTTCATGAAATCTATAAGTATCAACCTTATCGTTGATATCGGCATCAGAGAAGATATTTCCAATAATAAATTCTTCTTCTTTGTGCCTACTCTGCGGAGTCCTAGAAGCAAAAACCAAATATGGACAAATAACAACATTCCCAGAAGTGAAAACGTAAATTATACTCCCCGCCTCACATCCTCCTAAGGGAAACTTACGATCATTGGGAAATCTAACATAAACAATTTGAATACGATCGCTAAACGGACTAGTAAGCTCCTGAATTTTTCTCATCATTATATCCGGAGAACCGAGTTTGTCTTTTGATTTCGTTCCTCTACCCATACTGGCTAAAGGATTCATAAGAACATAGCTAGCGCCATTTTCGATCGCAAATTCGCAAATATCTACATATTCATTTGCCTCTGCAAAATTATTGGGGGTAACCAATATTCCCCGAAGTAAATGATGTTTGCCCAATCGGCGGATCCCATCAATTGTTTTATCAAAAGAATCCTCATCCCCACGGAATTTTCCGTGGCTCGCAGGAGTAAAACCATCAAGACTTACATTCACATGAATATCACCGATTTCAACCAACGATTTTATCTGTTCTGTAGTAATTGCAGACCCATTACTACAAATACCAACACGAATGCTATTACTTTTAAACAAACGTGCTATTCTAATAATGTCTGGGTGGATAAATGGCTCTCCACCAGTCAATGTAACGCCAATCACTCTGCAAGACTGTAATCTTGGAATTACTGTATCTTGGATGACATCGAAAGACATAGTTCTGCCATAATCACCAGCCGAAAGAAAACAATGGGAACAGTGCAGATTGCATCGTTCCGTAATTTGCAATAAAGCTTTGCGATGTGGCGCGATAACAGAAGATCTAAAATAACAAGAAGACGCTATATTCTCTTTTACGAGATCTTTTCTCATGGTTCACTTCTCCTTTCTATTTAATTGTTAAAACCGAAAACCATTCTCGGTGTGCTATTATTACCATACAGATTATATAGGATTTCGTCAAGCCTTTGCATAGACAAAAAATCGCCCAAAAAGGGCGATTTTTATTTATTCAAAGTGTCTCGGTCCTCGATAAAAAATGTTGCTGGCGGAGGAGGTGGGACTCGAACCCACAGAGGGCTTTTTACACCCTCGGAGATTAGCAATCTCCTGCCGTGCCATTGGGCCACTCCTCCATTTTTTATTTTACCCTTATATTTTACAAATAAAAAGGATTAAGTCAATTTCATTCTTCGCGGGCGATAGCCACTCCCCAAACTTCTTTTACGCCGGCTTCTTTTAAAACCCTTGCGCATTCTTCCATTGTGGAGCCGGTAGTATAGACATCGTCAATTAATAAAATTTTTTTCTTCTTTATTTCCTCAGGATTTCTGCAAAGAAACGCATTCTTTATGTTTTCTTCTCTTTCTTTTTCCGAGAGTTCAACCTGCGGCAGTGTTTTCTTTATCTTAATTAGATTATTTGAAATCAAAGGAATTTTTAAAATTTTTGAAAGATTCCGGGCAATTTCTTCAGCTTGGTTAAAGCCTCTTCTTTTCATCTTTTTCTTATCTAAAGGAACGGGAATTAAAACGGCGTTCTCCAAAACTTTTTGCCACCCTTTGTTTAACAAAGAAAAATGTTCTATTATTAATTCAGAAAGCGGCCTGGATAACTCTTTAATGTAAGGCGGGTATTTGAACTGATGGATTAGTTTTTTAGTTAGTGGGTTTTCCTGATAGGGAAGAGCATAAAAAAGGCCGGAAAGTTTTTTAGAACGACATTTTCCGCATTTTCCGGCTTCCGGAAGACGCAAGGGATTTTTATTGCAGAGACAATAAGAAAATTGAAGGATATCAAGCGCTGCCTTGCAGTCTTCGCAAAGATAAGTTCCTTCAATGTTGCAACCCAAACAAAACTTTGGGAACAGAAGATCTACTAAAAAATCTTTTATTTTCTGGCCGCTATATTTTTGCATGTCATATTCCTTTATTGGTTTATTTAGATTATAATAAAAATAATATTAGAAGCAAAAGTTTTAAAAATGGCGCTTAACCCTTTTAAATTCCTTTTCCCCAAAAAATTTTTGGGAATAGACACTGGAACATCATCCATTAAAGTTGTTGAAATTTCCCGCTGGGGCGGCGGAAGAACTTTGGAAAACTACGGCGAAATCAAAGCCGCCGCGCTTTTTAAGGAGTCTTTCAGGACGTTTGAAAAATCCACCCATTTAGTTTCCAGCGCTTTTGTTTCAAGGGCTATCCGGGCAATTTTAGAAGAGGCGCGGATTAAAACTAAAGCCGCGATTTTTTCCATTCCTGATTTTTCCACTTTTTTTACTTCCTTTGAACTTCCTCCGATGTCAGAAGATGAAATTCCTCAAGCCGTCCGTTACACGGCTCCGCAGTATACCCCTCTTCCCATCGGCGAAACTACTCTTGATTGGCGGATAATAAGAGGAACGCCGGGCGACAAGAAATCCACCCTTAAGATATTATTAATCGCTGTCCCCAACGACGTGGTGGCGGAGTACCAAAGAGTTGCTCAAATGGCAGGGTTGGAACTTTATGCTTTAGAAGCTGAGGTGTTAGGAATAGTGAGGTCCTCAATTAAAGAAAATAAAAAAGTGGCGTGTTTGATTGATCTGGGCGTTCA
>Ga0210057_1006777_pt1 | contig 14151 bp, 9 predicted proteins | sample CryGeyCG2114_010_2_FD_183968 | JGI IMG/M metagenome (GOLD analysis project Ga0210057, IMG submission 183968) | Groundwater microbial communities from aquifer - Crystal Geyser CG10_big_fil_rev_8/21/14_0.10 (SPAdes) (version 2) | ecosystem: Environmental > Aquatic > Deep subsurface > Groundwater ... | reverse complement strand
CTCAAATATTATCTGAAGCACGAAAGTACAGACTTGATACCATTCTTGCTCACCAAACTATCTCACAAATTGAAGATAAGGATCTACTAAAGGTAATTTTAGCTAATGTAGGTACTGTTGTTTCATATAGAACAAGTAATCCAACAGATGAGGATTTAATTTTGCCCTTATTTGCACCACAGGTAAAAGAACATCAGATTGCAAATTTACCTTCGTTTAACTTTTATATTAAAATCAACGGTACAGTTTCTCAAGATGCTTTTACTGGCACCACTCATGATTTTACAATCCCTAGAGATGAGGCAGTTGAACAATCAGTCATCAATACGTCAAGGCTAAAATACGGAGCAGATCAAGAAACCTTAAAAAAGTTAGATGAGAATTTGAAAATACTTGAACCTGCAACAAAGGCCTCGAAGTCAAAGCAAAAGCAGACGAAAAAAGGTAAAAATATTGAAATAAGAAGAAGTTCTATCTAGACCTCACTCAATTGTATAATCTGATTCATCTAAATCGATTACTTCACTTACTACCCCAAATTTATCAAACACTAAACCAAGGGATGGAATTTCAATTGTTCCTCCTTCGTCAAGGGTTTGTTGTAAAGCCATAATACCAATTTGGCCAACTAATTCTTGTGCAATTTTTCCAACAGTCATACCAGAGGTATTTGCGACTTGATTCTCTTGAAACGGCTGTAATAATTCACTCATGTTGACATTATACCAAACTCTTATTTATTCTATACGACAAATATTAGTTAATGGACAACTGTGTTATCAGCTAACACAATTCATTTTCAATATTGATTGGTATAATAGGAAAAACAAAATATTATTTGTATTCTTTATTCCTTATGAATAAGGAAAAGAAAAATTCGTACTAACAAAAAGAACGAATCATTAAATAAAAAAATGAATCTACCTACAATAACAAATAAACAAAAAACTATACTTTACCTACTCTATAAATTCCGATTTCTAAATAGAATTCAGATACAAACATTACTCAACCACAAAACATATAACAGAATAAACGCATGGTTAAAAGATCTAACCGATAAAGGCTATACAGGACGAAAACTAGATACAATTTCAAAAATAAATAATGTACCTGCAATTTATTATCTTAAAAAGAACGGCATGCAGTTTGTCAAAACACAAGATTATGCAGAAAAGTCATATATTTCAAAGCTATATCAAGAAGATACAAGGTCAGATAGATTTATTGAAAACTGTGTTCTAATTGCAGATATTTATATCGACTTACTAAAAAAATATGGCACAAAAGAAGGATTTACCTTTTACACAAGATCAGAATACTCACTGGGCGGGATTATCAAGGAAATTTTTCCTTTCTTCGTCTTCCGAAAGGGGAAGACTAAACAATACCTAGTAGCTGAGATATTTCCAGAAAAACCTCGCTTCTTCATTCTTAACCGTATAAACCAATACACAGCATTCTTTACAAAAGGAGACTGGGTTAAGCAAGAACAATCACCAATAATCTTATTCATCTGCCCAAACAACGAAATTGAAGAATATGTTACTAAAAAAGTAAAACTGGTCTGTAGAGACGAGCAAATAGAATACCTAACATTTCAAACCACCACACAAGCACAAATTAGACAGCTAGGCGCAACAGCAGATGTATGGAGTGAGGTTGCGGTTACTGAATAAAAAAATCCGCAGGTAGCTGTTTCCAACTACCCACGGATTAACTAATCTACTCTGATTCTTTGAGTATCTCGTGCCCTCGCTCCATGATCTTGTTGACCAACACGGTCACAACACCTTGCAAGTCACTAGTTGTGAATTCATCACTATTTTCAATCAGCTCTAAAATCTCGCTCTCAAACGGTTCGGTTAGTAATGGGTGTATCATATTTTTTATATCCTTTAACAATTAATAATAATCTGAAACTAAATCCGCAGGTAGCTTTCACTACCCACGGATTAGTATAACTTACTCAAGTATCGCACTTGGCATTACTTTGCTCATTCTTTGCTCGGTAAAATGCAGGTCTCTCTCAATTCCTAAGCCAAACCTACCAATGTAGCTTTCTAGCTCATCAAGAGAAAAGTATCCCCATTCATCGTTGTAATCACCAAATATTGATACAAATCCAAAGAATTCTTTTGAATTAGGATCATATTCGGTTGCAAGCCAAGTACCTGCTCCTGTTGGATTAAAGAACTTTGCAATAACAATTGGATCTTTAGCATCCTCTTGTCTACCAACCTTCTCAAATCTCTTTAACAATTCCTTTGTTAATAATTTCATATCTTTCACCTCCTTTAAGGGAATAAATTAATAATGGCTACCTCTAAATCAGCTCATGTTCTCTAAAGCTATAGAACTCTTTATCAGTAAAAATGATGTGATCTATTACATCTGTTGAGAGTATCTTTCCAGCTTCACACAAGCGTTTAGTTATGCTTATGTCCTCATAAGACGGACTTGTTTCTCCTGATGGATGATTATGGGCAAGTATTATTGCTGGAGTTCTCTTATGAATAACTCTTGTAAATACCTCTCTTGGATGCGCTAATGACTGTGTCAGAGTACCAACGCTAACCAAATCCATAATTTTGATCTTGTTTCTAATATCCAGATGAAAAACAAAAAAGTGTTCTTTATCTTGATCAAAATCATCAAGTGTCAGAAAGTAAGCTTTTAACAGCTCAAATACACACTTGGGACTAGCTACTGATACCTTGGCATCTTGCAGTTTGATAATCATCTCGATCTCACCCCCTTTCTTTAATAAATTAATAACTTGCAGATAAGATTTTTATTCCTATCATGCAAAAAAAGGGGCATGGGGTGAAAATCAAACGAAAGTGTTCTGTCAAAAGTTTTTGCGAAGCAAAGCAAAGTCAAAAAGGATTTTTAGTGAGGAACGAGCTAAAAACCCACCTTTTGACAGATGATTTTAACCCCATAGAATGAAAAAGCATGATAGGAAGAAAAGACATAAAATCCCTACAACAATCTTCTAATCATATTTACTCAAAAGTTCTTAATTCAGGTATAATTACCACAGTCCTAGAGATAGAGAAGTTACCAAAGTCTCTCACTAATTGTTCGAATTAGTTTTTTGTAATGATAAGATTGTGACAGTGTACTGAGTTCAAATGAATCTCAAATTGAAATAATGATTAAATAAATTATGGCTCTAATAGATAACCAAAACCAGACAATGCGCGAAGCACTTGTTAATGCTCTCTCAACTTCTGACAGAATTGATATTCAGGTTGGATATTTCTACTTCTCTGGGTTTGAACTATTGGCAGAATATTTAAAAGATAAAAAGGTAAGAATTTTAGTAGGTAAGCAAATTGATCCAGATGCTGTTCCAAAGATTATTGCAATGCAACAAAAAACTGGTAAATCTATAGACTTTGATCGTTTTCAACCGCAAGATACTTATTCCTCTAGATCAGAACAAAAAAACGACTATTTTAAAGGCTTTACTCGATTGTTTAATGAAACACAGGTATTTGATGATCCAGAGTCACAAACTGCATATAAAATATTTGAGCAAAAAATAATCGATGGTTCTCTACAGATCAAACTTACAAATACAGATGAACATGGGAAAATATATTTAGTTCATAATGGCCCAAGCTCTGATCAGGGTGGAGATTTCCCAGGAACTAGATTTTTAGGCTCAAGTAACCTCACGTATAACGGACTTCTTGAACAAGGAGAGCTAAATGACTCTTCTAGAGATAAACAAGTATTTTTAGATGGCTGTGTAAAATTCGATTCAATGTGGGATGATTCAGAAAATATTGATATAGCAATTCCTGAAAATAACGGCGAGTTTAAGGAAGTGGTTAAAAAACTATGGATTAATGCTGTAATTCAACCCTACCTAATGTATGTGAGAGTTCTCCATGAACTTTTTGGGAAAGATCGCAACATAGATATTGAATCGCCAGGTAAAATCACAGATGACTCATTCATTGATCTAGAATATCAACTTGACGCTATTCGCATGGGCATTGATAGAGTAAATCAATATGGTGGTGTAATTATTGCAGATGTTGTAGGGCTCGGGAAAAGTATTATCGCTTCAGCTATAGCTTTCAATCTTGCTAAAACAGAAAACCTTCATGTGGTTATTATTAGCCCACCACATTTAATAACGCAGTGGGAAGAGTACCAAGCCCACTTTAGGCTTCCTGGAACTAAAATTTATAGTTCAGGAAAAATAGAAGAAGCCTATAACTGGTGTCTTAACCAAATTACTGGCCCAATATTACTTATCATTGACGAAGCACATCGGTATAGAAACGAAATGACGGAAGACTACACCCTACTCCACTCACTATCTAGGAGTAATGCTAATAACAAAGTTCTTGTTCTTACAGCAACTCCTTTTAACAATGATCCTAAAGATGTTTTTGCACTAGTAAAACTTTTTCAAACACCGGGGCAGTCAACTATTCGTTCCGTAGATAACCTTTCAATTCGCTTTAGAGAATTAATTGAAAGATATAAAAAATTAAGAACCAGTTTGAGAAGCAATCAACTATCTTCTGAGGATATTGATAAGGAAACTATGGAAATTGCTCAGGAATTAAGAAGATTAATAGAACCTGTAATTGTTCGTAGATCAAGGCTTGATTTACAAACAATATCAAGATATCGAAATAATCTTATTAAACAAAATATTGCATTTGCAAAAGTTGAAGGCCCTGATCTATTAGAATATGAGCTTGGAGATCTTTTTGAATTATACCTAAACACTTTAGAAACACTGACTGACGAAGATCGTGGTTTCGTGGGTGCTCGATATAAACCAGTTACATATATTCTTGAGGCCAAAAGAGAGGCTTTTCAAGAAAAATATAGTGAGTATCTAGAAGATAGAGATTTACAAGTCGCACAAACTAACCTTGCAAAGTTTATGAAGCGTCTTCTTGTAATGAGATTTGAAAGTTCAAAAGAGGCTTTTAAAATCACTCTCCAAAACATGATTAATTCTAATAAGTTGATTTTACAATGGTATAAAGAGCAAAAAAAAGTTCCTATTCTTAAAAAAGGTAAAATCCCTGATCCAGAAACATTTTTATCAGATACGGGTGATGATATTACAGAAGAGATTGATAGTCAGTTTGATGAGGGTACTGATTCAAAACACAAACTGCTTTTTATTGAACAGGATTGGCTTAAACCAGATTTTGTAAACGACGTAGAATCAGACATTACACTACTAGAGTCTATTCAGGATAGCTGGTTTGGAGAAAATCAAAAAGCTTCTGACTTAGATCCTAAACTTGATTGTTTAGTTGAAAATATTGAAAGGTTATTACAAGAAAACCCTGATAGAAAAATTGTTATCTTTTCAGCATATGCAGATACAGTTGAGTATCTTGGAGTAGCTCTTCAAAAAGCTGGAATTGATAGGATTTATAAATACACCGCCAAAGATGCTTCAAAAGCAAATCGAGAACTATTGAGAAATAATTTTGATGCGGGTGTAAAGCCAGAATTTCAATTAAATGATTATGATGTTCTAGTAGCAACAGACGCTTTAAGTGAAGGGTACAATCTACACAGAGCAGGTGTTATTTTTAATTACGACATTCCATTTAACCCTACACGAGTAATTCAAAGAATTGGACGTATAAATCGTATAAATAAAAAAGTATATGAACAAATATATGTCTATAATTTCTTTCCAACAACAATAGGTGAAGCAGAAACCAGAATTCAACAAATAAGTACTCTTAAAATGACCCTCATCAATGCCGTTGTAGGAAGCGATACAAAAACACTTACAAGCGATGAAGAATTAAAAAGCTTTTTTAAAGAAGAATATAATAAGGCAAATAGTGAATCTGATTTTCAATCTTGGGATGCTGTCCATAGAGAAGCTTATGATCAAACTCCAGATGAAGTGATTGAAAAATCTTTATCTATACGTCCAAGAAGTCGAGTTTTAAGGAAAAAACAATCAATTCAAGGCGGTATCGCTTTTGGTAAAAAAGGCAACCACGCCGTCTTTGCAATCAAACAAGGAATAGAAGTTGAACCAGAAATAGTGTCAGCTGAAGAAGTCTTACCACTTTTTGCTGCTAAACCTGATGAGGAAGGAACCACACCTGATTCTACCTTCAACGAACTATTTGTACTTATTCGAAACAAATTATTTGAAAAACATAAACTTCCACGAATTAGTGGGAACAGAGCAAAATCACTTCAACCACTACAAATACTAATTGATAATTACCCTCCTGCAAAAGACTATGCAATGGACTTAGTAAAAGTTATTAAAGAGTACGATGATTTGAGTGAGGGTCAATATAAGAAGATTGCTCGAATAAATATGAATGACCTAGACAAAGCATATAAAGAGTTGCAGGAGCTCGTATCAAAACAATCTATAGAAACCAGTCTTAAAAGGGTTGATAATCTTGAAGGTCTGTCCGAACTCATTGTCTTATCAGAAGAATTAAGCTTATGAACTTAAATGAAAACTTTAATCAAAAAGAATTCATAGCATGGGTAGAAGGTTTTCTGCCGGAATTTAATTCGGATGTTCGAAAAGTCGATGTTCCACAAAGTTTCTCAGATGTTTTAACTATTTCAACACTGGGGGAATCTTTGATTGGAGTAAGAGTTTATATTATTGAAACTAATGCTGATCCATCAAAAAGAAAAGTGGGTTTAGCAACAGATAGCTTTAGTTTACTTAAAAACTATGCTTCCCCAAATGCAATTATTGCTTACTATTCAAAAAATTCATCACTTTGGAGAATATCTTTATTAACAAGCACTCCAATATGGTCTGAAGGAAAAATTATCACAAAACTATCTAACCCTAAAAGACAGTCTTATGTGTTAGGTAAAAATGCCAAGGTTAAAACGCCGCACCAATACCTGTTAAGTAAAGGGAAAGTAGCTGACTTTAATGATTTAAAAACAAGATTCTCGCTAGAAGTTGTTAATAAAGAGTTTTATAAAGAAATATCTCTTGCTTTTACCCAATTAGTTGGTGGAACAGTAACAAACGGAAGATCTAAGAAATCATACGAAGCTCAACTTAAATTACCGTACATAAAAGACCATAGTCAAACCAGCTTAGAATTTTCTGTGCGTCTTATTGGACGTGTTATATTTTGTTGGTTTTTAAGAGAAAAAAGGAGTAATGCAGGGCATTCACTTATGCCTAAAGAGCTTCTTTCTTACGATGCAATAAAAACTATTGAAGATTATTATCACAAAATTCTTGAACCAATATTTTTTGAAATATTAAATAAGCCTGAAAATTCGAGAAAGTCAAGTTATATCAATGAATTATTTTCTGCAATTCCCTATTTGAATGGAGGATTATTTTCACCCCACGAAGATGATTTTTTTAACTACAACGAAGGTAAGCAAGCAGTAAATCACAACTTAGTTCTTATTCCAGATAAATGGATTCAATCTTTTTTTGAAGTGTTAGAAACATATAACTTTACTATTGATGAAAATACTAGTTTTGATGAGGAACTATCAATTGACCCTGAAATGCTTGGACGGATATTTGAAAATTTACTTGCCGAAATAAATCCTGAAACAGGAGAATCCGCTCGAAAAAGCACTGGTAGCTACTATACTCCACGAGTAATTGTTGACTACATGATTGACGAAAGTTTATTTTTATACTTAAAAGAAAAAACCAACATAGAAGAAGTAAAACTCCGATCACTTATTAGTCACGATTTTGATGACGATATATCAAATCCACTAACTGATGATCAGAAAACAAAAATAACTGAAGCCCTTGGAAAGGTTAAAATACTTGACCCTGCTTGTGGATCAGGGGCTTTTCCAATTGGTGCGCTTCAAAAAATTGTATTCATTCTTCAACAAATTGATCAAACAGGACAACTTTGGTTTAAAAAACAAATTGAAAATACTCCAATTGAGCTTAGAAAGGTTATAGAAAGAGAGTTTAAAGAAAAGAATTTTGACTATATACGAAAGCTAGGAATTATCAGGGAAAATATTTATGGAGTAGACATTCAACCAATCGCAACAGAAATATCTAGATTAAGGTGTTTTTTAACCCTTGTCGTTGATGAGCGTATTGACGACTCGTTAGAAAACAGAGGCATTGAGCCCTTGCCAAATCTAGATTTTAAGTTTGTGACTGCAAATACTTTGGTAGGACTACCTACATCAAAATCAAGTGGCTTAATTATTCAGGTTGGCTTATTTGAAGATAACGAAGGAATAAATGAATTGAAGGAAGTAAGAGATATGTTCTTCAATGCTTCTGGATTCGAAAGGGATCAGTTAAAACTTCAATTCTCTCAAACTCAAAATAAAATGCTTCATAAACTGATAGATGAAAGTCGCAGAGGTCACGCTGATATGACATCTAAGCTTACATCTTGGGATCCATTTAGTCATAAAGTATCCAGTTGGTTTGATCCAGAATGGATGTTCGGAATAAAAGAAGGGTTTGATATAACAATTGCTAATCCACCATATTTTCAAATTCAAAAAATGACAGACAGCTTAAAAACAGAAATAGAAAAATCATATAATACATACACTAAAATTGGGGATTTATACTGTCTATTTTATGAGAAATCAATATCACTATTGAAAGAAAAGGGTATTTCTTGTTTTATAACTTCAAATTCTTGGCTAAGAACAAAATATGGCTCATTATTAAGAAAATATTTATTAATTAATTCAAATCCTCTGCGACTTATTAATTTTGAAGATGCTCAACTATTCTCATCTGCAGTTGTAGAGACCAATATATTGATCACACAGAAATTCCAATGGCAAAAAAACCTTGCAGCAACAATAGTAGACCAATCTCTTCATTCATACCAATCTCTGACAGATTACGTAAATAAAAATAATGTATTTCTAAATAATCTTGATGAGTCTGGTTGGACTATTGGTAATAATGCAACTCTGAATTTAAAGAAAAAAATAGAGAAATCTTCAACACTGCTCAAGGATCTTGAATATAATATAAACTTTGGCATTAAAACTGGATTTAATACAGCATTTATTATTAACGAATCAACAAAGGATGAAATTTGTAGTGTCGATCCAAACTCTATAGAAATAATAAAACCACTACTACGTGGTAGAGACATAACAAAGTGGGGGTACGAATTCGATAATAAATGGCTGATTAATAGCCATAATGGCATACGTTCAAAACATATACAAAGAATTGATGTTGAAAAAGATTATCCAGCCATATATGAGCACCTAGTAAAATATAAAAAAGAACTCATTAAAAGACAGGATAAAGGCGAACATTGGTCTAATCTTAGAAATTGTGCTTATTTAGAAGATTTCTCGAAAGAGAAAATACTCTGGGGTGAACTATCAGATAAACCAAAATTCACATTGGATCAAAATGGGTATTTTGCCGAGGCAACTTTATTTGTCATGACTGGTGATAATCTTAAGTACATCTTAGGTATTCTAAATTCTTCACTTTCTAATTGGTACTTTAATTTAATTTCGACAAGTTCTGGAATGGGGACTAATAGATGGAAAAAGTATAAAATAGAAACTTTTCCAATTCATAATTGTAACGACTCAACACGAAGATTGCTTTCAGATTTAGTCGAGCAAATTTTATCTACCGAGTCTGATGAAATCAAAATTGAACTTGAAAACCATCTTAATAGTGTTGTTTATAAAATATACGAATTAACAACTGATGAAATCAAAATAATTGAGGAATATAAAAATGCATGAATTATTATGAATACAAAAAATGACCCAAGAGGCTCAATCTGGCGAAAATGGGATTTACAAGTTCAGACTATACTGGATGATGGGTATGTTTCGATTGGAGATTATATCGAAGATATTAAAACTAATTCTCCAGAAAAATTTAACCAACTCATAACAGCAATTGGATCCGAAGAATTAGTACTTAAGTATGACTCTAAAGAATACTTTACCAATAGCGAAAATGGCTCTGAAAAACAACGTGCGGAAAATTATGCAAAACTTTTTGTTAAATATATTGAAATATTTAATGAGGACATCGGTTCTATTTGTGTCACTGATCACAACTATGATCACCCTCATCTAATAGATGCTCTAGTGAGGGCTACTAAACTTACAAATCTATCAATTCTCCCTGGGGTTGAAATTAATGTTGCAGGTGTTCACTTACTAATCATATTTGGGAAGTGTGCATACAAGAAAACTTCTTTCTCAGAAACTATAAAAACTTTTCTTACCAAATTAGACGTTGATTCACGAAAAAAGGATGGTGTATTGACCGTTTGTTCTAAAAGCTACAAAGATGTAATTGAGGAGGTTATAAATATAGATGGTTTAATTATCTATCCTCATTGCAACTCTAGTAACGGATTGTTTCAAGAAAGAGGGAAAACTGATAGAACGCACCTTCATGATTATTTCAATTATCAAAAAACCAATGTTCTACAATCAAAAACTCTGGCATCAAACAATCAAACTGAACAGTACATTAAAAGTAAGACAGAATTTAAATCGGGATATGTATTTACCTTAGGGTCTGATTCAAGATGTTTGAAAGATATTCTTCAACCAGACTTAGAAGGAAATTTTTGCTGGGTCAAAGCTGACACAACTTTTCTTGGATTAAAACAAATTATCTATGAAAAAGATCGTGTGTTTATTGGGGCTAAACCAAGTGTTCTTGATAGAGTCTCAAGTTCTAAGACTAAATACATCCAATTATTAAGAGTTAATCAAATTAATGGCTACAATGAAGCACAAGGAGTTTGGTTTAAAGAAGTTGATATTCCACTCAATAATGAACTTGTAGCTATCATAGGTAATAAGGGTAGTGGAAAAAGTGCCATTGCTGATGTTATCGGATTATTAGGCGATACCAAGCAAAGTGAGCATTTTTCTTTTTTAAACGGTGATAAATTCCTACGAAAAGGCTACGCGGAGAACTTTGTAGCACAAATGCATTGGGAAGATGGACTTCAACCAGAAAATGTCCCTTTAGCCAGCAGAATTGACTTTACTAAAGTAGAAAGAATTAGATATCTACCTCAAAATTATTTTGAAATTATCACAAACAGCTTAAATAGTGACAATTTCGAAAAGACTCTTCGAGCAGTTATTTTTCAAAATATACCAGAACCAGATAAGCTGGGACTTTCATCTTTTGAAGATCTCGAGAAAACCAAAAAAAAGAATATAGATCACGATCTCGTTAGGCTGAAATCTGAACTTAGCGTGATTATTGAAAAAATTATCGCATTAGAAATGCAACAACACCCCGACTTTAAGAGTAAGCTCAAGAATTCCATCATTGAGAAAGAAAAAGAACTAGCCGAACATCAAAAAACTAAACCCGATGAAATTCCTGATCCTAATACTGGCGCAACAAAGGATGATCCTACAAAGAAAAAACAGACAGACCAACTAACTGTTTTAAACGAACAGTATTTACAGGTAATAAAAGATATTGAAAACCAAACGCTAAACTTGACGAAATTAAAGCAAAGCCAGGCACAACTTATTACTATATCTGGTGCTTTTACTCGATTTAGAGATCAATTTACAACCCTTAAGCAAGAATACAAAAGCACCTTGCTTGATGCAGGAATTAACGTGGATAAGATACTCAAGCTTACTTTAAAACTTAATCCAATTACTGAAAAGTTGTGCTTAACTGAAATAGAGATCAGAAAAACAGAATTATTACTAAGCGAAGCGTCAGTAATTGACGCTGACACGATTTTAACACCCGAAGAAAAAGGGCTTTATAAAATATCGAGCTTAGCTGTTCAAAATATTGAAACAAAAAAGAAAATTGAAACCATTAAGGCAGCCTTATCTAAACCTGAGAAAGATTTTCAAGAATACAAAGAGAGACTTGTAAAATGGGGATCTAAAAAGAAAGTCATAGAAGGAAACTCAGAAAATCCTGAAACAGGTACTTTAGCAGCACTAAAGAAATTAGATGATTATATTTCAAATCAACTTGAGATAGAACATCAAGCCTTGTGCTTGGGAAGAATAAGCAAGACAAAAGAAATCTTTCATAAGAAGAATGAAATACTTGCACTTTATAACACACTCAAGAAGTCTATAGATGAACAACTTTCTGACAGATCTGACTTAACTGAAAAATTTAAAATTGAGATTAGCTCTGGTTTTGATTTAGATAAAGAATTTCCAGCAACCTTTTTAGATTTTATTCACAAATCAAGAAGTGGGACTTTCAGAGCTGCAAGTGAACCTAAGGTACTTGAACTTTTCAAAGACAAAAGTTTAACCTCGATGGTGGATATACAAGACATTCTAGATAATTTTATCCTTTTGCTTAATGAAGATCATGGTGAACATATTGAAAAGGATAAAAATAAAAGATATGCCTCAGATCAAATAGCAAATGTCCAAGGATTTTATGAATATATTTTCTCGTTAGATTACCTATTACCAGTATACGATTTGAGGTTGGACAGTAAGAAACTTGAAGAATTATCGCCAGGAGAGCGAGGGGCATTATTGTTAGTTTTTTACCTGATAGTTGATAAGGAAGATATCCCATTAATAATTGACCAACCAGAAGATAATCTCGATAACAAGAGTGTATTTGAGATACTTACTCACTTTATTAAACTGGCTAAGTCGAGAAGACAAATTATTATAGTCACTCATAACCCAAATCTAGCAGTCGGGGCTGATGCAGAACAGATAATCTACGTTGAAATAGATAAGAAAAATATGTGTAAATTTAATCATGAATCTGGAGCTATAGAAAATCCTGCAATTAACAATAGAATCGTGGAAATTTTGGAAGGTACAATGCCTGCCTTTGAGAAACGGGAGTTGAAATATTTAAAGGACTTAAAAAATGAGCTATAAGTTAAAATAACAAACAACGATTTACACTTAAATATAGATGATATCTCATCAATCTACACACTCCTCGAATGAAGTAAAATGCATAGTTACTCATTAACTAAACATTTCTTGTTGACATTTGAAAATTCAGTTTATATAATTCGATCACTTTATAGTATTTCGTTATAAGTTTCCCTACCCAGAGATAAGTAAAATATATGGGCAACAACATTCCAGGATACGACAGCGCGCAACCTATTCAATTCACGAATTTAGATAGTCTGCTATGGGGTATAGTTAAGACCCTTCAATGGTATTCTCTTCCTGTTATGGCTATCGCCATTGCTACACTTGGTATCTTTTTAGTTATGAGCGGAGATGATACTGAGCGTAAATCAACACTTAGAGGTTGGATCATCAATATTCTAATCGGTGGTTTACTTGTATTTGGTGCCGCAACATTGGCTGGAATTATTAAGCAATTTGTTGGTGGAACTGTATAACTTTGATATGCATGAAAGCATTAAAACTAATTATCTTTTTGTGCATTCTCACCTTCGTTAATATTTCTCCTGCTTTTGCACAAGAAGAAGATCAAACGCAAGACCCTCCTCCACAAGTGCAGTGGGTAAACAACTTTACAGTCGAAGATAAGCCTTCATCAATTATTACCTTACTTCAAGATTTCATCGCTGGATTTGACTCATTTATGGGTGGGTTCATTTTTTACACTCCAAACCCTTTTGGTGAAACTATTAAACTAAAAGACAACACAGAAATCCCTGGAGTTACAAAATACCGAGATATTTTCAATCAACTTGCAATCCCTATTATTGCTATATCAATTGCAGTGATAGCCGTTTCAAAAATTGGATCAGATAATCTTCAAGAGCTAAAATCATTTGGAATTCGTTTTCTTATTACGGTAGTTTTGTTTTTAAGTGTCCCTTCAATCTTGTCTTACAGTATTCAGTTTAATAACTTATTGGTTGATAAAATCACAACAACACAACAATTTACAGGGTTTTTAAATGATTATCTTGATTCATCAGAAGAAAAAATTCAGGCAGGTAATCAGTCAGAACAATATGGTATTCCAAGTTATGATGTTTCAATGATTGGTGGAGTGTTTAAGTCGTTTGGCAAATTTATTGTCCAAACATTTTTATTCATTCTTACATTTCTGTTTTTACTCGGAGGATTTGTATATATTGGTTTTCAATTTGTTATTCGCTTTGCCTCACTACTATTTTTAGGAGTCTTGTATCCAATAATTATTCCATTTGCTTTGTCTGAAAGAACTCAAGGAAT
>Ga0210057_1006776_pt1 | contig 14155 bp, 17 predicted proteins | sample CryGeyCG2114_010_2_FD_183968 | JGI IMG/M metagenome (GOLD analysis project Ga0210057, IMG submission 183968) | Groundwater microbial communities from aquifer - Crystal Geyser CG10_big_fil_rev_8/21/14_0.10 (SPAdes) (version 2) | ecosystem: Environmental > Aquatic > Deep subsurface > Groundwater ... | reverse complement strand
TGTCCCCTCGTCCTTTTGGTTGTCGGTGCTTACTCGGCAATAGCCTATAATCTTTTGCATAATGGTTTTAGTTAATTTTATTAAAGGCTTCTTTTAAAAACTTGGCTAAATCTTTGCTTATCGTTATGCCCTTTTGCGTCGGGATATACTGCCCGTCGGCTTTTCTCGCAAATATCCTAAAGTCTATGTATGGCTTGTCTAAATAAATCGTCTCACTAACTCTAACCTGCTCTTTCAAGCTCTTATCAAAAGAAAACAAAACTATCTCCTTTTGGTTAAGTGTGCCTCGTTGTGTTGTTGGTGTGTTTTCCATAATGTTATTGCATATAGTATAACTTGCTACTTCCACTATAGCAATATTACAAAAGCCGTCAAGTGTTGATAACCTAACGGCTTAATATAACAATAACAAAAGCTAAAAATGTCAATCCACTTTTTTAATAGTCTTGTCTTGTCCCGTCCTGTCTCCTCTCACTAACTCCAGCTTGCCCGCATAATGCCTATATTTTAAGCCCTCTCTCTCGCAAAACAAAACTTTAGCCTCTAATAGGCTCTTGGCTTTAAGCGTCTTTGTTTTGTCGCTTCCTTTAATTCTTAATTTATAGTTTTTCATTTTGCTGTCGCTTAACTATAAGCTCGGTTATGTCTTTAATGCCCTCTGGTAGCTTCTCTCTAATCACTTCCCGCCCCGTCTGTTTATAAAAGATATTGCTAATCTTTAATGCCTCTTTTCTGCCTCGCTCGTCGCTATCAAAAGCAATAACTAAATCAAAATCGTTTAACCTTTTAATCGTCTCGTCCTCGTAATTGCTCACTCCTAAAACTCCCACTGCGTGCTTGCCGTATTGCTCTAAAATCATAGTGTCAAACTCGCCCTCGCATAAATAAACTCGCTCGCCTTTTTTAAGCGTCTTTAAAATATCGCCATTAAAAAGTCTGTTAGCTACTCCCGCCGTGCTTTGGTATTTTCCATAAGTATAAGTTTTAGTAAAAACATCTGGGTCGCTAAAGCCTTTATAAAAAAATCTGCCCCGTATGGCTTTAATTTTGCCGTCCTCTATAACGGGTATTATTATCGGGTGCATAGAAAACATAAAGCGGTTTTGTCGGCGGTTAATCAAAACTAAATCCTGTAATGTCTCCAACTTAAACTTACTTAATAAAAACTCTTTGGCTTTCTTGTAGTCTTTAATACTAAAAATGCCAAACTTCTTTATGGTCTCGTCGGTTAATCCCCTGCTCTGGCTGGTTAAGTATGTCTGGCTCTTGGGGTCTAACTCCCCGCAAAACTCCTTCAATGCCCTGTAAATCGTGTCTGGGTCGGTCTGGTGGCGTTTTAACTGCTTCTCTACGCCCTTTAATGCCTCGCCTATACTCTTTAAGCCCGTCTGCCCGCCTATCGCCATTAAATCGCCTCTGTCGGCTCTGGTTAGCCCTCTGGTGTGCGTTTGTAGCCCTAACTGCCCCGCCAGCTTTTTAATCGCTTCTCGGTTGCTTAAATTGTGCTTCTTGGCGTAAAAGTTAATAGCGTCGCCGTGTGCTTGGCAAGCAAAACAATTAAAGGTGTTAGTGTCGGCGTAAAAGGTTAAGCTCGCTTTTTTCTCGTTATGAAAACAGCAAGTCGCTTTATAAAGGCGGTTGCTATGCTTCTTTAACTGCAAGCCCTCACTCTTGGCAAGCTCAATTATGTTTAATCGGTCTTTAATGTTATCGGTTAGCATATAAGCAAGTTATACGGCTCGGCGGGGTTAGCCTCCCCTCTTAAAGTCTTAAAGCCTGTTATCTGCCTGTTTAACAAGCTCGGCAATTCTTTTAAAAGGTTAAGTTTTGTTAAGTTTTCTTTTTTCATTTTTTCGCTCGCCGTCGTTTTTAAAGCTCTTTTCTCTCTTAATCTCTCTAACTCCTTACTCATCTTGCTAATAAAGCTCTGTGGTATAACTTTCTTTTCTTTTAAGTAATAATAGATAGCTAATAGGCTTTTAAGTGAAAACGGCGTTTTGCCTTTTAAATGCTGGCTAAAGTTAAAAGTAGCTGGTGGCTCAAGTGTATGTAAATGGTGGCTCAAGTGTATGTAAATCATAGCGTTGTCGTGTCCTGTCCCGTCTGTCCTGTCTCTCCTGTCCCCTCTGTTAGCTCTTTCGGGGTGTTAAAGCTAATTAAAGCGTCTCTAATGTCGGTTAAGCCTAACTCGGCTAACACTTCCTTTTTAAAGCTCTCATAACTCCAGCTTTTAAACTTCTCTAAATCGGTAATCATTTTAACCTTTCGGCATTTTCCACTCTCAAAAAACCTAACCTCTGTTATGGCTCTATACTCGGTTGCGGTGTAATAAATACACTCACATAAAACTTTAAAGGCTTCTTGCGGTTTTGTTTTTGCCTCGTCTCCTACTTTAATTTTGTCTAACAGCGTGCTAATAAATAACTGCGTTTTAAACTCTCCCGTGCTTGCATAGCTCATCACTAACTTAAAGAAAAAGTATAAATAGCCTTTCTGGTGGTCTGTGCCCTTGTCTTTAATCGCCTCTAACAAAATCGGGTAATACTGCCCGCCGTTAATGTAGTAGTTTTTATATGGCTCGTTATAAACTATTTTCCACTTATCTTTTTTATTCTTTGGCTCAAGCAAAACATAAATGTTTGGCAAGCCGTGTGCCGTGTATTCTTTGCCGTCTATAATCACTTTGTCTAATCGGTATGTAGTATAAGCCCCTGTAAATAAATCTCTCCGTAATTCGTCTAAAAACTTCCCGCCCCTTGCTATGTTTGCGTCGTTATATCCTCTTGTCTTTGCGTAATCTTTTAAAGCAAACTCCAGCTCGGCTTTCTTTGTCTCTCCTGCTTTCTCTCGCTTCCAGTTTTCCCTTTGTAGCATAAAACCTAAAGCGTCTATGTTTTTAGCTTGGCTCACTCCTAACTTCGGCGGGGTCGGTATTAAACTTAATGCTTGCTCTGGCTTTTTCTTGCGGTCTATTTTGCTTTGCTTGGCTTTCGGATAGCGTGCCGTGCCGTCTGGTATTTTCCACTCGGCTAACTCCTCTTGCCCGTCGTTGCTAAAGCCTTTAAAGTCTCCCGTGCCTAAACCTTTGCTTTTAAAAAGGCTACGCTGTAATTCCTCTAAAGACTTCGGCGTTTTATAAACCTCTTTGCTTTTTTCGTTTTCTTTTTTGTCTGGTGTGTTGTCCATAAAATTAAAAGTCGTCGGCTAATATCTCCTCAAACTTTGTCGTCCACTCCGTTAGGGTTTCATTGTCGGCAAGTATGCTGTCCTTTTTAATAAACAAGTCGTCATTAGTTTTTAAAACTCCTCTGCGTTTAATAAGCCAGCTCTCTGCTTCTTTGCTTCCCTCGCTATCGTCCCCGCCGTGTAATGTCTGCCCTATCGCCTTGCTTAATGCCTCGTTGTGGCTGTCTATAAACTCGCCTACATTTTTAACTCGCTCTTTTAGTGCGTAATCTAAATCGCATTTATAAGTTTTGTTTAATCGCTTAAAAACATCTTGAAAAGCTAACAGCCTCTCATAGCCTTTAATCAAACTCCCCCGTATCTCTTTATAAACTTTCTCCAGCCCCTCGTCGCTAAAGCTCAAATAAGTCTCCTTGCCTTTCTGGGTCTCTTTAATCCAGCTAGTCGCTTCAAAAATCAAACTTAATCTTTTTGTGGTCAAGTTAAATAAACTTAAAGCGTTTAGTTTCCCCGCTTCGTCTTTCTCGGCTATTAAAAGCTCTTGGTCTAAATGCTCGCCTTTCTGCTCGGGGGCGTCCTCTTTATAAACTATGCCTAAATTGGCGTTGTATTCGTCCACTCTCTTTTTAAAGTCTTTAGCAAACTCAAACTCGCCTTTTAAGTTATAAAGGCTCTCGCCCGTAATCACTCTGTCGCTAAACTTCTCAAAATCTTTTTTCTCGTCCAGCTCTCCCTTTTCTCTCTGCTCATAATCTAAACTCTCTAAAATCCATTGTGCGTTTGATAACTCACTATCATATAAGCCCTTGCTGTATAGCCTGTCCCGTCTGGTCTCGTCTGGTGTCCTCTCTCTAACCTTTAGCTCGCCTTTGTCTATAAGTTTTTGTAGCGTCGCTCTGGCTTCGGTTTTGGTCTTTAGCCACTTATTAAAAAGCTCTAAATCGTTGCTAAAAACTAACGGCGTGTAGCGGTCTATTAAATCCTCATCAAGCCATTTTAAACAAGCCTCTTTTAATATCGCCTCTATGGTTGTCTGGTTGTCCCGTGCGTAATCCTCTATAACTTTTTGTATGTCGGCGTGCGTCTTGCTGTCCTCGTCGTCTGCTTCTTGGTTTTTTGCTAACAGCTTGCCTTTAACTTTTATGCCCTTGCTAATTAAAAAATACCTTGCTACTTCGGCTAAAGGTATGCAAGCAAAATAATGATATAGCTGGTATTCTTTCGCAAACTTGTTATAGCAATTCTCGGCTACAAGCTCGGCTAACTTTTCTTTGGCTTCTTTGGTCTCCTCTTTTGTTAGCTCGTCTTTGCCTTTAAATAAGTTAGCTATAATCTCCTCTTGGTCTAAATACTGGTGGTCGTTTTCTATGTCGGGGTAAAGCTCGTTAAATCTCTTTTTTTCTTTGTCGCTCAAACTCTCAAAAGCCAGCATATAAACAGCATAGTCAAAATCCAGCCCGTCCTTTAGTTTTTGCTCTCGCTGTTTGTTTGTTATCTCTATCGCCTCTTTAATGTCCACTACTTTAATTTTCTGCAAATTATCTATAAGTTTTTTTGTGTCCCTATAAATCGGATAAAATATTAATTGCATATCTAAAAAAGACTTCCTATAATTGTCGGCTCGGGTCTGCCAGTATGTCATCTCGGCTTCAAGCCCCGCTCGCCCGCTTAACTTCCAGCCTTCGTTATATTTATTCCACTCTCTCGCTTCGGCTGGTGTCTTGGCGTGCCAGTTTTGCAAGCCTTGTATATCGGCTTCGGTTAAAAATCCCTCGTCGTTTATGGCTTTAGCTACATCATTTTGAAACAATAACAAAATCCGCTCTTTCGGCGTTAAGTTTCCTTTTTGCAATAAACTGCTAATGTTTTTTTTCATAGTTTAATACTTGGTTTTTCTTTCTAATATCACTCGCTCTATAACTTCCACTCTGTCGTTTAACTGGCTCACTTCAAAAGCCTTTAACAGCTTATCGCTCAAAAATCCTAAACAATTCGCCGTGCGTATATCCAGCGTCCCCGCCCTCACTCGGCTAATGGTGTCGGCAATAAGTAAAACTGCGTCGCTTGGCTTGCCTAAAGCTAACTCGGGTAAAGGCTCTTTAAGCGTTAATGCTTTCGTCTTGCCCCCGTTGCTTTGTGCTTCCCTTTTCTCCTCGTCGTCTATGTCGGGGTTGTGAAAATAACAAAAATCGCTGTCTTTAATGGCGTATGCTTCGCAAGTCTCCCCGTTTTCTTTTGTATGGTTGCATTTCATAAAAACTTTAGAAAAACTTTATCTCTCCTTTAGAAAATCTTTAACTCGCTCTAAAAAGCCCCTTTTAACTGGCTTGTCCTGTCCTGTCTCCTCTGGCTTGTGTCCTGTCTCGTCTGCGTCGCCGTTAATAGGCTCTCTTGGCTTTTCCAGCATTAAAACTTTGCTTTGTAATTGCCCTATTAAAATGTTTGTCTCTCGGTCTCGCTCTATAAGCTGGTCTATTTTCCCGCCTAAATCTTTAATCTGCTCGTCCTTTTTAACTAACTGCTCTTTTAAAAGCCCCGTCGTTTCCTTTAACAGCGTTATAACTTCGCTGTCCTGTCCTGTCTCCCGTGTCCTGTCTGGTCTTGTCTGCTCTGGGGTGTCTTGTCTCGTCTCGTCTGTTTGCCCTTTAAAATCTTTGTTTTCTAAAAACTCCGCCTTTTTAATAGGCTCTTTATGTCCTGTCTGCTCTGTCTCATCTGTCCCGTCTTGTCTTGTCTCCTCTGCGTTTAGTGCTTCCTGTGCTTTAAAGGCTTCTATGTCGGCTTTATTAAATCTATACTCCAGCGTCCCTTGCTGGCTTTTAACTTTCTCGGGGTGTAATAAGCCCCGCCTAATGTATCGGCTAATGCTTTTCTTGCTTCGGTTTAAAAGCTCGCAAGCCTCAAATAAAGTTATGTTAAAGTCGCTCATAGTTATTTTTTAATAAGCCCGTTTATAATGTCGGGTATTGTTTGCCCTTTTTCTCTTAACTTTAAAATCTCTTTAAGCCTCTGGCTCGCTTCTTTAATCGGGTAATACTTGGCTAACCTCTTGCCGTGTTGCTCAAAAGGCAATAAGCCTAACTCGCTGTAAAACTTAATCGTGCTATATCTAACATTATTAAGCTCGGCTAATTCGCTCATTTTCAAAAAGTCTCTTTTCTTTATTTCGTCTATGGTGCGTTTTCTTGGCATAATTTTATTAAATAATGGCTGTTTTGTATAAAGGATATGTATTGTTTATACGCATATAAGCCCTTTAACTGCTTAAAATAAGGCTAAATCGGCTCTTTTAGCCTCTATCCCGCTATACTCCATAACTCCCTTGTAAAGCTGGTTAGCAAGTATGTATTTAATCGTCCCTGCGTGCCACTCTCCGCCCCGTGCCGTCGGCGTGCCTTGCTCGTTTAAAACTCTGGCTATCTCTCTCAAGCCCTTTCGCTGGTGTCGCTTCATTTTAAAAATCTGTCTAATCGTGTCCGCCCCCGCAATATCTATAATCAAGTCTTTGTTTTTTGTGCTATACCCTAAAGCTATCCCGCCCCCTGCGTATGTCTGCTTATTCTTAATCTTGTTAATCCTGCCCCCGCTTAATCGCATAGTAATAAAAGCCTTTTCAAGCTCGCTAACAATTCCCATAAACTGCCTAAAGGCTTTACGCATAGGGTCGTCGCTGGCTAAATCCGCCTCTTTAGTGCTTATAAGTTTAATGTTTAAGGCTTCCAGCTTCTTAATTAAATGCTCTTGTATGTATAAGTCCCTCGCTAATCGGTCTAACTTAAAAATCAAAACAGCCTCTATGCCTTTGTTTTCTTTGTCCTCTAAATAACTAAACATCTCGGCAAGCCCCGCTCTGTCCTCAAGCCCCCCACTAACTCCCTCGTCCTCAAAAGTCTTTACTAACTCATAGTCCCTTTGCTCGGCGTATTCTCTTAATGCCTGCCGTTGTATGTCTATTGTCCCCTCGTCCTTTTGGTTGTCGGTGCTTACTCGGCAATAGCCTATAATCTTTTGCATAATGGTTTTAGTTAATTTTATTAAAGGCTTCTTTTAAAAACTTGGCTAAATCTTTGCTTATCGTTATACCCTTTTGCGTCGGTATGTATTGCCCGTCCGCCTTTCTCGCAAAAATCCTAAAGTCTATGTATGGCTTGTCTAAATAAATCGTCTCACTAACTCTAACCTGCTCTTTTAAGCTCTTATCAAAAGAAAACAAAATCGTCTCCTTTTGGTTAAGCGTCCCTCGTTGTGTTGTGTCTGTTTTCTCCATATTGTTAGTATAGCATATCTCACTTACTACTTCAAGTTTATAGCAATAGTAAAAGGCTGTCAAGTGTTGATAACCTAACAGCCCTCGCTTAATCCGCCCGCTCGGTAAAACTGCTATACTCTCCGTTAAAATCTAACTTAATCTTACTCGGTGCGTTGTAGCGGTTTTTATCTACCACTAAATCAATTTTCTTTAGCACTTGCCCGCCAAAATCGGCTATAACATTGTCCAGCCCCTCGTCCTGTTTTTCTTTTTCTCCCTCTAAAAACATCACTACATCAGCTAAATAAACTATATCTACGCTCCCCTTTATGGTCTGTAATCCTTTGCTGGTAAAGCCCGCTTTATTCTTTTGGCTTATTAAAATTATGGTTGCCCCCGTCCGCTCGCTAATGCCCTTAAAGCCCGTTATCAGCTTGCCCTCTTTGTCTATCTGGTCTCTATACTCCCCTGCATTAAAGACTTGTAAATGGTCTATCACTACTAAAACTTTGTCGGCGTTGTTATGCTCGGCTTTTATAAGGTTAATCTCCCGCTCTACGCTCTCAAAACTAATGTCCGCCTCTTTGCTCTCCCTCGTCCTTAAATAAAACTTATCGCTTGTTTTGGTTAGCCTGCCTTTGGCTGTTTTTAAGCTGTCCGCCTGCTCTTTGGTTAGCAAGCTGTAAAAATCTACGCTCTCGCCTAAAAGGTTTTTGTCCTGTCTTGTCTCGTCTAAATACTGCCTGCCTTTAAGCAAAATCTCGCTGTATCTAACCCTTGCTAATCGGTTTAATATCTTGGTAAAAATCGCCCGTCTCGGCATTTCAAGGCTGTAAAATATCGTCGGCGTGCCTAACTCGCAAACATCAAAAGCAAGTTGTAAAGCTAAACTCGTTTTGCCTTGCCCCGCTATCCCGCCTAACACTATCAAGCCGTCTAATCCTAAAGTCTTTTTGTCCAGCTCGGCAAGTCCAGTTTTAATGCCTAACAATTCTAAAGTCCCGTCGCCTAATGTTTTATAATACGGCTCTAAATACTCGCCTGCTGGTTTTGGTTTTTCTATGCCCGCCACTTCTACGGGTCGCTCCTCTAAAGTGTTAAAATCTTTTTTGTCCATATTGTTATAAATTATTTTTAATAATGTTTTTGCTCCCCTGCGTTATCTCTAACTTGCCCGCAAGGTGTCGGTAGTTTAAATTATTTTTCTCGCAATACTTAACTTTAGCCTCTAACTCACTACTGGCTTTAATGGTCTCGGCTCGTGTGCCGTTTTTAATTTTAACTTTGTATGTTTTCATAGCTTTATAAAATAATCGGTTATGTCTTTAATGCCGTCGGGTAGTTGTTTGCTTTTAACTCTCTGCCCTTTAAGCAAAAACATTTTAGCTAATTCTTTGGTCGCCCGCTCCCCCGCTTCGTCGCTGTCTAACGCTAACACTACATCAAGCCCTTTAAATAATTCTATGTCGTCGGCGTTAAAGTTGGTCGTGCCTAAAACTCCTACAGCATTATAGCCGTGCTGGTCTAAAATCATAGTGTCAAACTCACCCTCGCAAACATAAACCTTATCGCCTTTTTCTAAATCGGCTAATCTGTCGGCGTTAAATAATCTCTTTGTCGTCTGCTTTTTAAGCCCTAGCATTTTAGCCCCGTCCGTCTCGGCGTTGCCGTTAAATAAATACCTGCCCCGTAAATAAACAATTCTCCCCTCACTCAAAAAAGGTATTAAAACTTTATGCTTGTAAAAAACTAAATTGCCCTCGTCGCTTATCACTCCCGCCCTCTGTAATTCGTCTCGGCTAAACTTGTCTTTAAGGTGCTGGTTTACTTTTTTGTAGTCGCTGACGCTAAATAATAAAAAGCGGTTTAGCGTGTCCTCTGTTAGCCCTCTGGTCGCCCCTGTTAAATAGGCTCGGCTCTCTGGGTCTAATCCCCCGCATATAAAGCATAGCTCCTCGTATATGTCGCTATAAGCTCCCGTTATCTCTCTGCTGGCTATTGATTGCCTTATTCCCGCCCTGTATGGCGTGCTGGTGGCTCTCTGGTGCGTTTGGTGGCTCATAGGCGTTAGTCCTGTCATCTCGGCAAGCTCTTTAATCGCTTGGCTCAATTCTACGCCCCTAACCTGCTTAAAAAGGTCAATGACGCTCCCGCTCTCCCCGCAAGCAAAACACTTAAAGCGGTTGCGTTGTGTGTCCAGCCCTAAACTAAAATTGCGGTCATTATGCTTGTGTGCGGTGCTGTTATAACATCTCGCCTGCCGTCCCCTTATTTCCAGCCCTAAAGACTTGGCTAAATCCATAATTGGCATAGCTTGTTTAAGGCGGTCTAAATCTATTTTTGGCGTGGTGTTTGTCATTTTCTTTTTTCCTTTAAAGGTTAAGTTAGTTGTGGGGTGCGGGGTGCGGTAGCTACCCCGCTACCCCTGCTAATATGTTTAATATGTTTAATATGTTTACACTTGCCCGCAATAGCCATTTTTCCCTTTATTTAAGCCATTTTCTTATACCCTGCTCCTATCACTGACTACTAAAACTCCTATCACTGACTACTAAAACTCCTATCACTGACTACTAAAACTCCTATCACTGACTACTAAAAACTACCCTGTCCCGTCCCGTCCTGTCTGCCCTGTCCCCTCTGGTTTTGGTGCTTCAATTTTAAGGGTCTGGTCGTCTTTGGCTGGCGGTTTTAGTGCTATCGCTGACGGGTAAAGGGTAATTTTTAAGTCGTCTGCGGTGGTTAGTTTTTTCGGCTCATAGTCCCGCAAGCACTTAATCTCTACCAGCTTGTTTAATGTTTTTATAAGGTATTGGTTAGCTATCCACTTATCCTCTAAATCGGTCTTGGTATAGTCCGCCCACTCAATTAAAGTTTTGCGGTCTAACCTAATATAAAGGTTATTGTCGCTAACTAAATCTTTGCCTTTCGCTCCCTGCCTTAACTGGTCAAACCTCGTTAAAAGTTTAAAGCCTAATAAAATAGCCCGCTCGTCTTTGTTAGCGTCCAGCTCTAAAAGCCCTCTGCTGTAAAGCCTGCCTCGCATTATGCCTTTGTTAAATCTCGGCAATAATTCCCCGTAAAGTTTTATAATAACGCTCTCGTCTGCGTCGCCCTTTTTAAAAATAACCTTGCCCGTCTCTGGGTCTATTAAATCCTGTTTGCGTTTCGCATAAGTCGCTCCCACTAAATCAATCAGTTTATAAAAATCTCGTTTAATAACTTTTTGCTTCCTGCCTTTATCGTCGGTGTCGGTAATGGTCTGGTCTAAATAAATCTCAAAATCCCGTAATCGCTGTATGGCTTCAGTAAAGTCTCTTTTCTGCGGTTGCGTAAAATACCCGCCTTTTGTTTTTAAAATCGTCCGCATAACCTTGCTTAATCTCGTCCCGCTAAAAACAAATCCGCCCTGCTTGTTGCCATAATGCCATAAAGACAAAAGCGTTTGTAAAACTTTCCCGCTCTTAATCCTTGCTAATGCGTTGTAAAACTGCTCGGCGGTCTGTATCTCTTGCTTGTCGTCTATCACTCGCAAGGCTAAATCTCCCTTTTTCCCTTTAAAGGTTTTGCCAGCATATTTAAAACTTTCCTCTGCTGTCTCTGGCGTTATCTCCTCTGTTAAGCGTTTAAGGTTGTCGCTAAACTCTCGGCTCATACCAAAAGCCCGCTCGGTGTCTATCGGGTTGTTAAAAAGGCTCTGCTGTTTTATTGCGTTGTCCGCTAAATAAAACTTTGCCTTTGCTTCGTCTTTGTTTGGTTTTTCTTTGTCGCTCATAGGTTTAAAAATCATCTCCTAAAATGCCCTTTATCTTTTCAAAATAAATAGCTACTGCTTCTTTGTCTGGCTTGGTTTCGTCGAGGGTAAAAGGCATAGTCATTAAGTCCTCAATATAGCTCTCGCTTAAATAATAAATCCTGTTGCTTTTATAATTGGCTTGCATTATGTCGTCGCCTAACATTAAAAACTCCAGTTTTAAAAGCCCTAAATCTTCTTTAAAGCTGTCTATCCACTTTTTAATAGAATAAGTTAAGTCGGTTTCAAAAGTTTTTGATAAAGCCTTAAACAGCTCTAAAAAGCCTAATAGCTTGGCGTAATCTCTTACAAAACTGCACTCCTTTAAAAACAAGACTAAAGCCCCTAAAAGTTTAAAGTCCTCTGCCTGCTCTCGTAAATCTTTAGTAAAATTAAAGTCGCCTTTTAAGTTATAAAGGCTCTCGCCCGTTATAATTGTTTTGGTTTCGGTTATTGTCTCGTCTTGTCCCGTCTCGTCTATAATAACGGCGTTTACATCAATGTTTTTTATAGTATAAAGCGGGTGGCTTTTAATGTTTTCTTGTAGCGTTTTTTCCACTTGGTCTTTGTCTAACTCTTTATTTATAAGTTTAAATAAGTTTTTAAACTCCCTTTTTCTTTTCCTTGTTTTTAATTCGCCCTTGTCTATAAGCCCCTGTATTGTATCGGTGGCTTTGGCTTTAACTTCCAGCCACTTTTTAAAAACTTCTTTATGCGTTAGCTTGGTGTCCTGCTCGTTGCAAGTCGCTTTTTCCTTACTTAAATATAAAGGTGTAAAGTCCTCAATAAATAAGCCGTCATCAAGCCATTTTATAATTGTGTTTTTTAGTAATTCTTTTATGGTTGTGTTGTGCTTTTTGGCGTATGTGGTTAGCTTCGGGGTCAATTCTTTTTTAATAGAATTAAACAAGTCCGCTACTTCCTCGCCCTCGTCTGCGTATTTTTCTTTTTCTAAATGTTTAAGCAAGTCCTCTGCTTTTGTCGGCATTTCCTTATAATAAACAGCCCACTTGCCTAATAATTCAAATAAAGGCAAGTCTGCAAAATAGCCGTCAAATCTCCACTCTCTCGCATAATTTATATAGCACTCGTCCGCTATCAGCTCGGCTAACTTCTCTTTGTCGCTCTTGTTTAATTCGTCTTTGCCATTAAACAAGTTAAATATAATCTCCTCTTGCTCTAAATATCCCCGCTCGGTTTTAGCGTCGGGATATAAGGCTAACAAATCCTTTTGCAATTCCTCGCCCGCTAACTCAAAAGTATAAAGGTAAATCGTATAATCAAGCTCAAGCCCTAAATATCCTAAAACAAGGTTTAAAGCCTTGCTCTCGTCCTCTTTTTTTAAAATGCCCTCTATGGCTTTGTTGGCAATACTGCTTTTAATTGTTTTGTCTTTTAAGTCGTGGCGGTTTTTCTGTATTGTATAGCCTATGTATTTACTCGCCCTTAAAAAGCTGTTTGTCGCTCTTAAATAGGTTGTCTGTGCGTCCAGCTCCGCAAACACGGCATTTTTCCAGCCCTCATTAAAGCGGTTGTATTCTCTCACTTCGTTATTGTCTTTTGGTGTCCAGCCCTCGCTTAAAGCGTGCTTGTCGGCTTCGGTTAAAATACTTTTGCCGTCCCGCTCTTTGCTGGCTTGGTCTGCCACTAATAAAAGTACTCGCTCCTTTGGTCTCAAGTTTCCTTTTTGTAATAAACTGCTAATGTTTTTTCTCATAGTGTTTTAACGGGTTGCTCTTTTTTCTAAAATAACTCGCTCTATAAACTCCGCCTTGTCGTTTAACTTTGCTACTTCAAAAGCCTTTAATAACTTGTCGCTCCCTATAAATAAGCAGTTGGCGGTTTTAATGTCTAACTCCCCCGCCCTCACTCGGCTAATGGTATCTACAATTAAAAGAATTGCGTCGTCTGGCGTATTTATCGGCAAGGCTGGTAAAGGGTTAGCAATAGTTAAAGCTCTCGCCTGCCCGCCCCTCTGCTTGGCTTCCCGCTTCTCCTCGTCGCTTATGTCGGGGTTGTGTGTATAGCAATAATCCGCCTCGCTCATAGCGTTAGCGTTGCATTGCTCCCCGTCTTTTTTTATAAACTCGCATTTCATAAAAACTTTATTTCCCCTTTAGAAAATCTTTAACTCTCTCTAAAAAGCCCTTTTTAACTGGCTTGTCCTGCCCCGTCTCCCCTGCCGTGTCCTGTCCTGTCTCCTCTGGGTTGTGTCCTGTCTGCTCTGCTTTTGGTTGCTCTAACATAAAAACTTTGTCCTGCAAGCCCTTTAAAATAATGTTTGTCTCTCGGTCTCGCTGTATAAGCTCATCAATTTTCCCGCCTAAACTGCTAATCTGCTCGTCTTTGGTTTTAAGCTGGTCTCGCAAAAGCCCCGTAGTTTCTTTTAACAGCGTTATAACTTCGCTCTCTTGTCCTGTCTTGTCCTGTCTCTCGTGTCCTGTCTGCTCTGGGGTGTCTTGTCTGGTCTCGCTTAAAAGCTCTTTGTTTTCAATAAAACCCGTCTTAATGTGTCCTGTCTCCCGTGTCTCCTCTGTCCTGTCTCCCGTGTCCTGTCTCGTCTCGTCTGCTCTTTGTGCCTCTTGTGCTTTAAAGGCTTCAATGTCGGTTTTGCTAAACCTATACTCCAGCGTCCCTTGCTGGCTTTTAACTCGCTCTGGGTGCAATAAGCCCCGCCTAATGTATCGGCTAATGCTTTTCTTGCTTCGGTTTAAAAGCTCGCAAGCCTCAAAAAGTGTAATGTTAAAATCGCTCATAATCATTTTTTAATAAGCCCGTTTATAATGTCGGGTATGCTTTGCCCTTTGTCTCGTAGCTTTAAAATCTCTTTAAGCCTCTGGCTGGCTTCTTTTGCGGGGTAATACTTGGCTAATCTCTTGCCCCTCTGCTCAAACGGCAATAAGCCTAACTCGCTGTAAAACTTAATC
>Ga0210057_1006773_pt1 | contig 14158 bp, 14 predicted proteins | sample CryGeyCG2114_010_2_FD_183968 | JGI IMG/M metagenome (GOLD analysis project Ga0210057, IMG submission 183968) | Groundwater microbial communities from aquifer - Crystal Geyser CG10_big_fil_rev_8/21/14_0.10 (SPAdes) (version 2) | ecosystem: Environmental > Aquatic > Deep subsurface > Groundwater ... | reverse complement strand
CCGAAATTCACGTTTGAAGTAGGACACTTGACGATGTAAAATATCGTCATGAGAAACTACAAACACATAACAAAAACAGAGCGTCTAGAGATCGCTCTGTTAAGAGAAAAAAGATATAGCAACAGAGATATTGCCAAAGCGCTCAAGAGAAGTCCCAACACCATTTCGCTTGAGATAGCTAAAAACAGTGTCAGGGGGAAATACGATCAGCACAAAGCCCAGCATAAAGCCTATGTTAAAAGAAAGTGCTCCAAGTACCAGGGGATGAAGATTGTTGAAGATGGCCAATTAAGGAATTATGTTGAAGAAAAGCTAAAAGAAGACTGGTCGCCGGAAGAAATAGCCGGCAGATTGAAAGAAATTGACAAACACATTAAATACGCCAGCCGTGGAGCCATCTATAAGTTTGTCTACAGTGTTTACGGCCGGCTTTTAGAACAGCACCTACGCTACAAGGGCAAGAAAAGAAAGCGGGGCAAAAGGGTGAAAGTCACCCAATTAAAAAACAGGGTCTTTATTGAAAAAAGACCAAAAATAGTCGCAAAGAAGCAAAGATTTGGCGATTGGGAAGGAGATTTCATCGTTTCCAACAAGACTGGCAAAGGAGTATTAATTGTCCTTTACGAAAGAAAAGCGATGTATGTAGTTATTAAAAAATTACTGTCCCGCAATTGCGCAATCGTTAATCGATATGTTAAGGAAATGACTGGAGGTTTTGTTTGTTTCAATTCTCTAACCATAGACAATGACATTTCTTTTAGAAAACACGAGGAATTATCCGAGTTGCTTGGAGCTCCCGTCTACTTCTGCCATCCCTATCACTCCTGGGAAAAAGGTGGAGTTGAAAACATTAACAAGTTAATCCGGCAATACATTCCTAAGGGCAGCGACATTTCCAGATACAGCGACAAATACATCAGAGAAATTGAAACAAAACTCAATAATAGACCAAGAAAAAGTTTAGGATACAAAACTCCTTTAGAGCTGATGTTAAAAAATAATCAATTTAAAACATTAAAAGATTTTGGTATTATTAGAAAAACAAAAAAACACCTGTCAGGTGTCCTACTTGAGGGCTGAATGTACGTCATTCTTTACACCGTAATAATAGCACATTATTCTATTTCTGTCAATAGTAAGGCCTTTAATATTTTCTCAAACTCTCTCGATAGATTATTTTGATTATTCCAGGAATTCATTAGTTTTCTTGCTTCTTTTTCTAAATTTGGATATTTCGGTAAGATTCTTTTTTCAAAATATTTTAGAAGAAGCGGCAATTTGTCACAGGCCCAACCTATGGATTTTTTATAACTTAAATAGAAGGCAATTAGGCTTTCTTTTTTTGTTCCCACGCATTCGAAGGGTTTGGGTTCCCCTTTTTCTATTAAAGATTTCATTATTGGCAACAATTCTTTTTTTTCAAAGAGATCTTCGCCAAAAATCTTTAAAAGCTGTTTTTTCTCTAAAAAAAGATAAAGAGTTGCAAAAACGAAAAGGCATTTCGGACAATTTCCGCACCACCTTTTTCCTGTTTTTGATGACCGATTACAACTGGAAAAAGCTGAAAAATATTTGGGATATTTTGTAAACATTTTTGATATTCCGAGTTCGGTATAAGGTCGCAAAAAACTGAAATAATTTATATTTTTTGCCAAATATTTTTTGCAATAATTTTTGAATTTTCTTTCAAATTCAGAGGTTTTTGAATATTGATGGTTGATTATCTTGCCCAAATATTTGACATTGCCCTCATCAGCGCTTTTTTCATTGGAGAAAGCAATATTTTTATAATCGAATAAAACCGCACAAAAGACGCTTAAAAATGATAAAACAGCGGTAAAGGGAGTGTGGCCATTGAGATAACCTTTTTTATTTAGTTGTAATAAGATAGGATCGATTTTTCTCTGGACAATAATTGGCTTTTTACAACCAGCTCGCCCGCCGAAGCCTTGGCGAAGGCGGGGGCGAAGGCGGGCAATTTTTACTACTTTTTTAGCTGCTTTAGTAGGATTTACCAAAAAGGAGCATATCTCCTTTTTGGTCTCTTTTAAAAGTTCTAAGGTTACAATAGAATCTTTCCCTCCTCCTACCGGTACCAAAAATCGATTTTTCAATTTACCATTAAATCTATTGAGTTCGGATTTCAATGATTGATTCGATTTTAGACATCGGATGTCCAAAAATGCCGGTTTCGTAAAATCAATCTTATTTTCATAAAAAAACTGGCCCATACCCTTAATTATTAAATCTTTCCACCATTTAATTTGTTCTGAATTTAAAAAGCCAGCTTTGATTATTATTTCAGGCGAACAAGTTGTTTTCCAATAACTCAAAAGTTCAATTAGGCCTAAATGAAAAATTAAATTATTCAATACCTTCTCCCCTACTCTTTTTATTAAACTTTTGTCTATATCTTCAATAACAATTCTTGGATTAAAAAAAATATCAGGTTCAATCTGGAAATAAAAAAAGATTTCTAAATTATTTTCTGAAATCCTATAAGAGTATCGTTGATAAAGAAACTTAGGATATTTCTTTCTTAAATTTTGAATTTTGAATTGTAATTTTGATTTTTGCATTTTGCATTTTGGTTTTAGCCTAACAGGCGTATTGCCACTCCGATAAACGCCATAACCACTCCAATTATCCAAAATCTCATTGTTACCTTATAAAAAGGCCAGCCTTTGGCTTCGAAATGATAGTGGATGGGAGTAGCTAAAAATAGTTTTTTATGGCGAAATTTTTTAGAAAGAAGTTGTAAAATTACTGAGCCCGATTCAATCACTAATAAAAAACCAATTATTGGCAAAACTAAAACTGAATCAGTTAAAAAAGCAACTACAGTTAAAGAGGCGCAAAGCCCTAACATTCCAGTTTCTCCCATATAAAATCTGGCTGGAGGAATATTAAACCACAAAAAAGCCAACAAAGCCCCCAAAATGACAGCGCAAAAAGCGGCTATATCAATTTGACCCAAAAACAAAGCAATTCCGGCGTAGGCTGCGAAAATTGAGGCAAAAGCGCCGCCTGCCAAACCGTCTATCCCATCAATAACTCCGCCTGAATAAACAGCCATCATTATGAAAACGAAAAGTGGAATATACCAGCCATCAATCCCAAAATCCCCCATCCCGGGAACATGAATTGTGTGCCAATCCAATTTAAAATAAAACCATAAAGCTCCAATTAAACCAATTAAAGCAACTAAAAGGAGGCGTTTTTTTAAACTCAATCCCCCACCGACATATTTCCCCTTGCCAAAAACCTGTAAAACATCATCAAATAGGCCCAACAGAGAAGCAGTCACTAAGGCAAATAAAGGAAGCCAGGTTTGGCTTCTGCTTAAAAAATTAAGTTTTTTTAGCCACCAGATGTCAGTAATCTGAGAGATTCCAAAAAATAAAAAAATCAAAATTAAAGTTGTTCCCCAAACTAAAAGCCCGCCAAGTCTTGGAATATTAGTTTCACCCTCAGAATGAAACTTCTGGAAAATCGGCAGTTCTTTACCATCTAAAGATTTATTTCTTACCTCTTTTCTCCAGAATTTATATTTATACAAAAAACGGGTCAAAATTGGCGTAAATAAAAAAGCCACAATAAAAGCAACTGCCCCCAAGGTAAAGATTTTGATAACGTCTATAGCTGCTTCCGGTAAATACATAATAGTTTGTGGATTACCATTTGTAAGCCGTATTTAACCAATTTGCTAATTTTTTCATTTCTCCAAATCTGCCATTATGTCCATCTGTTCCTAAAATTACATTTACCAAGAAACCTGCATCTTTTGGAGCGATTGTCACCAAAACCATGCAGCCCCCGGCCGTATAGGTATAGCCGGTTTTACCTCCAACTATTTCCGGGATTTCTCCTAAGAGCTCATTGGTATTTAGAAGTTCCGGACCGTAAAAATTATATCTTGGGGTGGAAAGAATTTCCCAAATTAACGGTTTTTTTAATAATTCTTTGGTCAGTTTTGCTAAGTCGCTTGCAGTTGAATAATTTATCTTAGTTTCGGGCGTCTTAGTTTCAGGGTCAAGTCCGCTAGGATTTACAAAAAAAGTATCGTTAAGATTTAACTTTTGAGCCGCCGAATTCATCAACGTAACGAATTTTTCTCCCGTCATGCCGTCATAATCATTAGCCAGGGAAAAAGCCGCATCATTACTTGACTCCATTAGCAATGGGTAAAGAAGGTATTTTACCGGGAAAATTCTTTCAGCTACTAATTTTCCGAGATCTTCTGGCTGTTCCACTGCTTTTTCAGAAATTTTAATTTCTTTTGAAAAGTCATAGTTTTCTAAAACAACCAAAGCCGTCATCAATTTTGTTAAAGAAGCAATCGGTAAAATTTTGCCACTTTCTTTTTCAAAAAGGATTTTTTCCTTACCCTTATTATCTAAGAAAACTGAAATTACTGATGTTGCTCGAATCTCTAGATCTTCCACATTTCTATGACGAATAGGCTTTAATTTGTTTAATTTCTCTTCAAGAATTATTTGAGCAGTGAAAATTTGAGTATTTTGACTTATTTCCCGCCAATAAAAAAAATTTTCCAGTTTTTCTCCTAAGACATTTACCCCCCACCAAAAAGGCAAACTTAAAACAAAAACTATTAAAAAAAATTTAAGATTTCTACTCATTACCCTTTGGGCTTTATTATCTTAATATGCAATTCTTTTAGTTGTTTCTCAGTTACTTTGGCCGGAACACCCATCATTAAATCTCGGTTATCACCAGTTTTTGGAAAAGCAATAACTTCTCTGATGTTAGGCTCTCCCAAAGCTGCTGCTAAAAATCTGTCAATTCCTGGAGCAATTCCGCCATGGGGCGGAACTCCATAACTGAAGGCTTCAAAATAATTACTAAACAGTTTTCTAATCTCTGGCTTTTTATGACCAAGAACCTCAAAGACGGCTGTTAATATATCTAAATTGGTGGTTCTTAGGCTGCCGCCGCCAATTTCACAGCCGTTTAAAACAAAATCATATTGGTAAGCCAAAATTCTTTCTGGATGCTTTTTAATTTCAGAGATGTTCTCAGCTTGAGGCTTAGTAAAAGGATGATGCATTGCCCCCCATCTTTTTTCCTTTTTATGCCGTTCAAACATCGGAAAATCAATAATAAAACAGAAAGCTAATTCATTAGAGTTTGTTTTATTCTTCCGGAGGTCGGGTTTATCAGTCTGGTATTTTTCTATTGCTTCTTTGTAGGTTAATTTTGGAAAGGGAATTTTAAAAATTTTCTTTTCTGGAAATAATTTTTTCACCAAAGCTACATATAATTTCTCGACTAAATCTAAAATTTCTTCCTGGGAAGTAAATGCCATTTCAATGTCTAATTGGGTATGTTCTGCCTGACGGTCTGCTCTTGGGTCTTCGTCTCTAAGACATCTGGCAATTTGAAAATATTTTTCAATTCCAGCCACCATTAAAAGTTGTTTATATTGCTGGGGAGATTGAGGGAGGGCGTAAAATTTTCCCGATTGTAACCTTGAGGGAACTAAAAAATCCCTAGCTCCTTCTGGCGTTGATTTAGTTAAAATCGGCGTTTCCACCTCTAAAAATCCTTCTTTCTGTAAAAAATCTCTCATAAATTGAATAACTTTCTGGCGCCATTGTAAATTTTTTCTTATTCTTTCTCTTCTCAAATCTAAATAGCGATATTTTAGCCTCTTTTCTTCTGCTATTTCGTAACCTGAGGTATCAACTGGAAAGGGCAAAGTCTTAGCCTGAGAAAAAATCTCTATTTTTTGGGGCTGAAGTTCTATTCTGCCAGTTTCCAATTTAGGATTTATCATTTTTTTTGGTCTTTCTTTAATCTCGCCTTCAACTCCAATCACCCACTCTGGCCGTAGAGTTTGAGCCATTTCATACAGCGAAAGGGTCTCTGGGGTCACTACTATTTGGAGAATCCCACTTCTGTCTCTCAAATCAATAAAGATAATCTTACCATGGGACCTTATAGTTTTAACCCAACCGCACACCCTAATTTTTTTCCCTAAATATTTTATTGTTTCAGTGTTGAGAATTCTTTTCATAAATATTTTATTGCCTGCCCCGTAGGGTCGCCCGATGGCGACTCCTTCGGGGTTTCTATATTAAGAATTCTTTGCATTGACTTTATTATAATAAAGTCTCCCTTTCTTGTAAATCCTCTTTAAAATAAAAGACGCCCTTAAAACTAAGGCGTCTTTCGTCTTTTTTTTCTGAATTAAGAATTTAAACTACTGGTGGTGGACCTTTTTTCTTTTTCCCTGTCTTTAAAAACCAGATTATTAATCCCACTACCACGATAGCCACGATTATCCAAAAAAGAGTAGTCATAATGGTTAAAAATCCCCAATCCCAAGAGCTAATTTTTATGGGAATTGGCTATTTGGTTTACCCCGTTAGAGATTTGTTCTCGTTTTGCTTTCTTTTTGTCCCCAGAATCTCTAACGGGGGTTAATTAATGCGACCTTTTAAAGAAGAAAACTTCTTATTTTATTTTCTCTTTTTAGCTTTCCTTTGTCAAGTGGCGAGAATCAAGCCCCAGGGAAAGGGTAATCAAAATTGTTCACACAATTTATAAATATCTCCTGCACCCATAATTATTACCACTTCCCCGCCCTGAAGATTTTTCCTTAGATAATCAGCTGCTTTTTTAATTGTAGGAATATAAATTGCCAATGGTTTATTGATCGCTTTAATCAACCTTTCTGAACTTACTTTTTCCTTTATCTTTTTTTCTTCTCGACCAGCAACATCGTAAATATCGGTAATAATTAATCTATCAATTTGGGGTTTACCCTCCCGAGCGGTAGCGAAGGGGGAAGAAGAAGATTTATCTTCTTCGCCCTGAGCTGGTCGAAGGGCTTCTTTAAAAACTTTTACAAAATCGTCAAATAAATAATATGTCCTTTGATATTGATGGGGCTGAAAAACACACCAGATTCCTCTTCTCGAAAATTTTTCTCGAGTTGCCTTTAAAGTCGCTTCAATCTCAGTTGGATGATGAGCATAATCTGAAATCAGCTTACAGTTTTTAGCTTTTAGCTTAATAGTTTTTTCTTCGAAGCGGCGCCAGGAACCCTTATATCCTGAAAGGGCATTGAGAGAGATTTTATCAGGAATTTTTAAAATTCTGGCAACAGTCAAAGCTGCCAGAGCATTTAAAACATTATGTTCTCCCGGAACTTTTAATATTTTCCTTAATTTCTTTGTTTCTTTTTGCTGCAAAGAGAAATTTTGAATTTTGCCTTGCCATTTTGCATTTTGCATTTTGCATTTTGCATTTTTTATTAATACTCCGTCTTTGGGCAAATGTCCAATGTATTTTTTATAAGTTTTTAATATATCATTTAGATTCTTATAGAAATCTAAATGCTCTTTTTCAATATTTGTTAAAACAATTATCTTTGGCCAATAATTTAAAAAAGAGGCTTGCCATTCATCAGCCTCAATAACCAAATATTGGATTTTACCCTGAGCTTGTCGAACGGGTTTCCCTACTCTGCAATTAGAATCCCCGAATTCTTTAAGTTTTGTGCCGACAATGACCGTAGGATTTAGCCCAGCTTTGATTAAAATTAAGGCAATCATTGCCGCACTTGTGCTTTTTCCATGAGTTCCAGAAACTGCAATAGTAAAATATTTTCTTGTTAGTTCTCCCAACGCCTCCGGATAACTCAATATGGTGGACATCCGATGTCCACCAATATGTCCACCAATAAGTTCGGGGTTGTTTGGTTGTATTGCTAGACTATGAATTACCAAATCAGTATCTTCTGGTAAATTTTTAGCTTTATGTTTGCCGATAAGGATTTTTACTCCTTTTTTCTTTAGAGCATCAGTAATTTCAGAAGAAACTAAATCAGAACCACTGACTTGGTGACCCTTGGCTAAATAATACTGAGCTAAAGCTGAAACGCCAATTCCCCCAATACCAACGAAGTGTACTTTCATAGTTTAGAAATTTTTAGAATCGGCTAATGAAGCCGATTCTAAAATTGTATATTCTACCCCTCCTCTTTTTAGTGCGCTTTCCATAACTTCAATTGAATTTACTTCGAAACTTAAATCAATGTCTTCATTTACTTCCGGCCTTTCTTCGGGTTCAATTCGGCGAAATTCCCAGGTTTTAATTCTACCTAAAGTAATATGAGGCGCATAAGGTCGGTTTTCAGACTCTAATCCTTTAACCTGTGAGGTTAGAAGCGAATTTTCTAAATCTTTTTGTAATTTCCCTAATTTTTCTGATTTCTCTCCTTCAACCCAAATCATCCTCGGAGGCATCTTCTTGGGGGGGCCATAACAAATTTTATTTAAATTTATTAAAAAAGGTTGATTTCTTAAGGATATCTCTTTGGTAATTTTACAGATTTCTAAAAGTTCTCCATCTGAAAGATAGCCGAGAAAAATTAAGGTAATATGGATGTTTTCCTTTTTAGCCCATCTAATAGGCAACTCTGGCCATTTCGATTGATAATCTGCCAGTTTTTTCTTAATATCCTCTGGTAAATTGATAGCAATAAAAATTCGATGCCTCATACTCTAGGAAATACGAATGTTTTACGAAAATACGAAAATATAATCTATAATCTAATTGAATTTTACCATAATTTCAGATATAATTAAAGAAGTTTTATACTCTTAAAAATGAAGGAGGCTTATTTATATAAAAAATTGGCTGAAAAAAAGGTGCAATGTCAAAATTGTGCCCATTATTGTGCGATTTTACCAGGGAAAAGAGGTATTTGTGGGGTGAGAGAAAATATTGATGGAAAATTATTTGCCTTGAATTATGGTAAGGCAATTGCCGTTAACATTGATCCAATTGAGAAGAAGCCTTTTTTCCATTTTTTACCGGGAAGCTATTCTCTTTCAATTGCAACTGTTGGCTGTAACCTAAAATGTGCCAACTGCCAGAATTATGATATTTCTCAGGGTTTTAAAGAATCAAAAGAAATTCCAGGAGAAAATTTGCCGCCAAAAGAAATTGTCGAAATTGCTCTAAAAAATAAATTGCCAAGCATTTCTTATACGTTCACGGAACCAACAATTTTTTTAGAATATGCTTTGGATACAATGAAATTGGCAAAAAAAGCAGGCTTAAAAAACAATTTTATTTCTAATGGATTTATGAGCCCTGAATCGGCAAAATTAGTAATCCCCTATCTTGACGCCAATAGCATTGATATTAAAGGATTTACTGATGAATTTTATCAAAAAATTTGTGGTGCTCGTCTTCAACCCATTTTAGATACTGCTAAATTAATGAAAAAATCTGGCGCCTGGATTGAAATCACCACTTTGGTAATTCCGACTTTAAGTGATTCTGAAGAAATGTTTAAAGATATCGCCAATTTTATTAAAACTGAGCTGGGACCTGAAACTCCCTGGCACATAAGTCAGTTTTCCGGCGCTATTTCCTGGAAACTTAAGCATATACCTGAAACACCGGTTGAAACCTTAAAAAAGGCCTGGCAGATTGGGAAGGAAGCTGGTTTAAAATATGTCTACACAGGTAACGTTCCAGGACTTCCCTCTGAAGATACTTTTTGTCCAAAATGTAATGCTTTGGTAATTGATAGAACAAATTATATCATCCACCGCTTAGACAAAGATGGAAAATGCCCAAAATGCGGCGAAAATTTAAATTTAATTTTAAAATAGAATGTACAACCCAACGAAACCATATAAAAAGGAAATTTTGAAATTAATTCAAAAAACTTGGAAAACGCCTTACATCTCTGTTAAAAACCATGTGGTTAAAAAGAAATTTTCTTTTCCGGAATACTGCCATACCGATGGAATAGGAACAAAAGGAGTTTATCATTGGCAAAAAAGAACTTTTAAAAATGCTGTTTTAGATACCCTAGCAATGAATTTGAACGATTTGCTATTAATGAATGCCAGACCCTATGCGATTTTAAATCACTTATTTTTACCAAAAGACGACAAAAGAGCAATTTTAGAAATAATTTCGCATCTTTCAAAAGAATGCAAAAGAAGAAAGATTGCCATTTTAGGCGGAGAAACAGCAATTCATAATGATATGGAAGGAATGGAATTGAGTATAACAATGCTTGGCTTTGTTGAAAAACCAAAAGTTAATAAATTTAAAATCGGTGATGTCCTAATTGGCATCGCAAGTAATGGATTACATTCGAATGGTTTTACAAAAGTTAGAAAAATTTTTGGCAAGAAAATTAAATCAGAATTTATTATCCCCACTTTTATTTATTTCGATGAAATTTCTCCTTTTATTGAATTTGCGGAGGTCGGACCTCCGCAAATTCTCGGAATGACTCATATTACTGGTGGAGCATTCACAAAATTAAAAGATTTACTAAATAGAGCCGATGTCATAATAAAAAGAAATCATAAATTGAAACCCCAGAAAATTTTTTATGAAATTTACAAAAAGGGTGTTTCTGATGTTCAAATGTATAAAATTTTCAATTGCGGAATAGGTTTTATTTTATCAGTTAATCCGAGAGATGTTGATAAGATTTTAAAAGAAATAAAAGAATTTAGAACGGATGTGATAGGAGAGATAATTACTGGAAACGGAAAAGTAATAATTGAATCTGCTTTTAGCAATAAAAAAATAATTTTTTAATTTTAAAATAATATGGGAAAAATTGTTTTTGCAGCGTTTTCGCCACATCCGCCAATAATTTTGCCCTCAGTTGGCTCTGAAGAAGATAGAACTCAGGTTAAAAATACCATTGAAAATTTGGAATTGCTCGGCAAAAAATTAAAGGAGAAAAATCCAGATTCGATAATCATTTCCGCTCCCCACCCTGATTGGGGATTTAACGTTCCCCTATTTTTTCTTGCGAAAGATTTTAGGGGCGAAATTGAACAGCATTTAATTGGTTTAGAATCACCGAAATTTTATTTCGAAGAAGGAAAAAAGATCTACAAGTCTAAAATCCAAAATCCAAATGACAAATCAAATCTAAAATCCAAAATCGCCGTTATTGCGTCGGGAGACTTGTCGCATTGTCTAAAAGAAGAGGGTCCTTACGGGTTTCACCCTGATGGTCCAAAATTTGATAAGGATTTAATTGAGGCGCTGAAGAAAAAAGATATTGAAAAAATTTTAAAATTAGATGATTTGTATCCTGAAGCTGGCGAATGTGGTCTCCGCTCTTTTTGTTTCCTTTTGGGAATTTTAGAGGCTTCGGGTGCAAATTGGCAACCAGAAATTCTCTCTTATGAAGGACCTTTCGGCGTTGGATATTTAGTAGTAAATTTTAAACTTTAAAATTGAAAATGATAGTACCAAAAAATAAGGAGATTAAACCAAAAATCGGATTTATAGGATCGGATAGACAAAATATCTTGGAGGATTTAGATTTCGCTATTAGAAATAAGTTTGATTATTATGAAATTCAAGGATTAGGAGAAAAATTTGATTTTAAACCAAAAGTAATTAGAGATGCTAAAGGGATTTCCGAGAACAATAATATTTCTTTAAATTTGCACGCGATGCAATTTTTGCCTATTTCTAGCTTAATTCCAGAAGTTTCAGAGGGAGCTCTCAAATTTGCAAAAAAGGAAATCATTTTAGCAAAAAAAGTTGGCGTTAAACAAATAACAATTCATAGCGGTGAAAGAGATAGACCGAACAACGAGAATATGGTAGCTAAAAATTTTGAAATTCTAATAAAAAATTTAAAAGAAATTGTTAAATTAGGAAGAAAATATGGAATAAAAATTGGCTTAGAAAATTCATTTGGTCCAGATAGGCTGTGTAGAAAACCGGAAGATTTATTAAGGGTGGTAAATTCAGTAAAAAGTTTGGGAATAACCTTTGACTCCGGCCATTCAAATATCGCAAGTTTAGATCCGGTTAAATATTTTAAAAAAGTTAAAAAATTCGTAATAAACATACATTTCCATGACAATGATGGTAAAACCGATCAACATGCTGTGCCTGGGAAAGGAAATATAAATTTTAAGGGTCTTTTAAAAGAATGTAAAGATTCGAATTATTTTGGTCCATTTATATTAGAATTATTCCCCCATAGTAATGTTTTAAAAGGAAGAGAAATATTTCTCAATCTTTGGAATCAAGTTTAAAGCGATATTAAAAAATCATGAAATTTATCATAAAAAATACAGGAGAAAATATTGTAAACTTGGCAAGAAAAATTGCTTATTATTTTTTAAAAGAAGAAAAAGATGAGTTGTCTTTTGTCCGGCCGCTTGAAAGAACGGGTTTCCCAAGATTTCATTTATATATCAAAAAAAGTAATGAGGACTTAATCTTCAACTTACATATAGACCAGAAAAAACCAATTTACAAAGGAGCTCCGGCTCACGCCGGTGAATACGAAGGCAGAGTTGTAGAAACCGAAGCAGAAAGAATTAAGCAAATATTACAGCAAAATGCTAAAAATTAAGGAAATTAAAGCAAAATCAATAAAAAAATGAAATATAGAAAATTAATAGATAAAAGCTTAATTGTTGTTAAAACCTACGACAAGATTGCGCAGGCTTATACAAAAGAGTTTTTTGAAGATAAAGTTGATATAAAATATTTAGATAAATTTTTATCTTTATTACCTCTGAGGGCGAAAATTCTTGATGTGGGTTGTGGACCAGGTCAATTTACAAAATATTTTTTAGAAAAAGGTTTTTATGTCGAGGGAATAGATTTATCTACTGAAATGATAAAAATAGCAAAGGCAACGGTCCCAAGAGGCATTTTCAAGAAAATGGATATGAGAGAATTAGATTATCCTGACGAATCCTTTGACGGCCTATGTGCGGCGTATTCACTCTATCATATTCCCTCAAAACAAACTCTTATTACCTTAAAAGAATTCAATAGGGTCCTTAAGCCCAATGGAATTATGATTTTAATGCTTCAAAAAGGTAAAGGAGAAGGTATTATGCCTGAACCATTTGACCCGAAAAGAAAAATGTTCTTTAAGTATTTTCAAGAGAAAGAAATAAAAGATCTTCTTAAAAAATCAGGATTTAAAATCGTTTATGAAGCTAAAAGAAAACCAAGAAGCGGCCTCGAATTAAAAAGAATAAAATTATTTTTTATTGCAAGAAAACAATAGAAATTTCAAGAATGCCAAAAATATTAAAATTAAATAAAAAAGTATCCATTGAAATTAAGCCGAGGGCGCCGTTTAATTTTGATACGACTGTTTTTAAACCATCATATTATCCCGATCCTCTAAGTATTTACGAAACTGGAAAGTATTGGTTTGCGGTGGGATTGGGTAATAAAATTTATGGAATAAAAATGGAAAGCCGAGGAACAATAAATAAACCAAAGATAAAAATTACCGTCTTTTCAAAGTCTCAATTATCTAAAAACGAACTGAATAATATCATTAACGAGTTAAATTTCAGATTTGAATTTCAACGAGATATTTCAGAATTTTTTAGAAGATTTAAAAAAGACAAAATTCTTTCACCGTTTCTTAAAAGATGGTATGGAACACATAACAGTTGTGCCCAAAGCTTATATGGCTTATTAATGATAGGAATATTTTTACAGAATACAGTTGTGAGGAGAAGTGTTCAAATGACTAAAACTATGTTAGAAAAATACGGCGTTAAGGTTATATTCGATGACAAGGAAATTTATGAGTTTTGGAAGCCGGAAGAAATGGCGAAAGTGCCGGAAGAAAGACTAAGAAAATTAAAAGTTGGCTATCGAGCAAAGTTATTTATTAAATCATCCCAAACATTTGTCAATGAGAAAATTGACGAAAATGAATTAAGACGATTGCCATTGAAAGAAGCAAAGGAAAAATTATTAAGATTATACGGCGTCGGTCCCGAAACTGCCCGGATTTTAGCAACCGAAGCATTGCATCATTATGAAATTTTTGACCATGTTGCTCCCTGGCAGCAAAAAATATATTCCAGATTGTTTTTCAAGAAAAAATTGGTGTCGCCAGAAAAAATAATCAAATATGTCAAAGCAAAATGGGGCAACTGGGCTTATCTTGCCACCAGTTATATTTGGGAAGACATATTCTGGCAAAGGAAACAAGGTAAAAAAATCGCCTGGCTTGAAAAAGAAATTAGATTATGAAAAAAGTTTCTATTCAAAAAGCGTTTGATGTGTTTAAGCCAGAAAGTTGTGTTTTTGTAATTTCCATTGATAAAAATGGAAAGCCAAGCGGAATGGTGGCTGGTTG
>Ga0210057_1006772_pt1 | contig 14163 bp, 18 predicted proteins | sample CryGeyCG2114_010_2_FD_183968 | JGI IMG/M metagenome (GOLD analysis project Ga0210057, IMG submission 183968) | Groundwater microbial communities from aquifer - Crystal Geyser CG10_big_fil_rev_8/21/14_0.10 (SPAdes) (version 2) | ecosystem: Environmental > Aquatic > Deep subsurface > Groundwater ... | reverse complement strand
AGAACTCAAAACTTTTAAAAGGAGGTGGTAACATGTGGGTTGTTCCATTAGCAGTAGGAGTAGTAGTTGGAGTCGTGACTGGAATAGCTCTGGGTTACACAGATCCAAAGGGTAGCTATTGGGGGCACGCATTCTCAGGGGGTCTTGTAGGATACTTTTTGGGCTGGGGTTTGGACACAATTGGCGTTCCAGGGTTCGACAACTGGATGGGAGTTGCTATTTTGAGTGCTATCTTTACCGCAGGCTCCTCCTTTTTTGTCGCCCTGGTAAGAGGAAAGATACAACTGCCACCAGAAGAGTAAGTAAACCCTAGATCCTCTTGTTTTGAGAGTAACCGATTTACACCAACAAGGTGTACGTAAGGAGAGATTTGTTTTCTCCAGGAGGTACGTTAAGCCTCTATTTTTTTTGTCTGGTATAATATGTCTTTAGTGAAGAAGCGACCGAAAATAGTTTGTATTGGCGGAGGGACGGGGACTTATCAAATACTTTTAGGTTTAAAAAAATATCCGGTTGATTTGGCCGCCATTGTGACCATGTCCGACTCTGGCGGTTCTTCAGGCAGGCTTCGGCAAGATTTGGGAATTTTGCCTCCAGGAGATATCAGAAGAACTCTTTTGGCGCTCTCCAGTCTTCATATTAAGAAAAAAACCTTAAAAACACTTTTTGATTTTCGCTTTAACAATGGCGAGTTGGCTGGCCATTCTCTAGGAAATCTTTTGCTTGCTGCTTTGACTCAAATCACCGGTCGGCCTGATTTGGCCATTTCTGAAGCCGCCAAAATTTTGGAGGTCTCTGGTCAAGTTTTACCCGTAACCACGGATAACACGGAATTAGTTGCAGAACTTACGGATGGAATTATTATTAAAGGTGAGAAAAATATTGATGTCAGAAAAATTAAACCAGAGATTCCAATTTCAGAAGTTTATCTTTCGCCAAAAGGAAAAATTTTTTCTGGAGCGAAAAAAGCAATTCTTGAGGCAGACTTAATAGTTTTAGGACCAGGAGATTTATATACTTCAATTATTCCCAATCTTTTAGTTTCTGGAACTTGTCAGGCCATTGCCGGCTCTGAGGCAAAATTAGTTTATATTTGTAATTTAATGACCAAACACGGAGAGACCGATGGTTTTACAGTTTCTGATTTTTTAAGAGAAATTAGAAAATATTTAGGTAGAGCAGGTAAAAGACTTTCGGTGGTGATAGTCAATAATAGACTAAAACTACCGACTTCAGTTTCCTCTTGGTATAAAAAATATAAATCTGAACCAGTTCTGCTGGATTTGGAGGAAATAGATGAGGTGAAGATTATAACTGGCTCTTTTGCAACTAGCGGTAAACTTATCCGCCACGATCCTTCAAAAATCGCCAAAGTTTTAGTCAGTCTTTTTTAAATATGGCAAAAATTATTGTCACCCATTTTTATCCGGACCTAGATGCAGTTACCGCTGTTTGGCTGATAAAGAGATTTTTGCCAGGCTGGACAAAAGCCGAGGTAAAATTCGTTTCTGCTGGAGAGACTTTTAGGGGCGCGCCTCCAGATAGTGACCCAGAGATTTTGCATGTTGACACTGGACATGGAAAGTTAGATCACCACCAAAAAGGAGAGTATAGCTCGGCTGCTGGTTTGGTTTTGAAAAAAATTTTCAAAGAAAAAAAGTTTTCTGAAATAGATAAAGAAACCCTGAAAAGACTGGTGGCGATAGTGACCGAAATTGATAATGGCAGAATGATTACTTGGGAAAATGCTTCTTCTGATAGATATGAATTTTGTCTTCATAATTTACTTTCCGGATTTGAGAAAGAAGGAGGGGATGAAGCGATAATTTCTTTGGGACTGTCTTGTCTTAATGGAGTCTTTAAAGTTTTAAAAGATAAAGTTTTAGCCGAAAAAATTTTGAAAGAAGAAGGCAAAGTTTTTAGGACGAGGTGGGGAAAAGCAGTGGCGGTTGAAAGTTTTGATGAGCAAGTCTTGATGGTTGGACAAAAAAAAGGCTTTATTTTTGTGGCCAGAAAAAATCCCAAAAGCGGGCATTTAAGAATTTATTCTCGTTGGGACAAAAAAGTTGATTTAACCAAAGCTTATGAAGAGTTTAAAAAGAAAGACCCGAAAGCAACCTGGTATCTTCACCCGACAAAACATCTTCTTTTAAATGGTAGCCGAGGCGATCCCAACCGGGTTTCCACTAAACTCTCTCTTTCGGAAATCATCAAAATTCTTGAGAAAGCCTAATTTTGGCTCTTGTCAAAAAATTTTTAAAAAACTATAATAATACTTGTGATTTTTAATGGATGATTGTATTTTCTGCAAAATTGTCAACGGTGAAATTCCGACAAAATTTATTTATCAAGACGAAAATTTAGTTGCCTTTAAAGACATCAAACCAATTGCTCCAGTTCATATTTTAATTGTCCCAAAAAAACACATTTCCAGTTTTCGGGAGGTAAGTGAAAAAGACAGAGAGCTTTTGGGAGAGGCGCTTCTTTTGGCGAAAAAACTGGCTGAGCAAGAAAAAATTGCCGATAAAGGTTACCGGATTGGGATAAATGTTGGCAAGGCTGGAGGACAGCTAGTTTTCCATTTGCATATTCATTTGATTGGAGGATGGAAAGGGGGTGTTCGGTGAGTTTATGGCAACCATTGTCAAAAAAAGACCAGGACAATCTGAAGATTCTTTAATTGCCCAATTTAGAAAAAAGATTTTAAATGAGGAAGTTTTGGAGGAGATGAAAGAGAGGGAATTTTATTTAAAACCCTCTCGCAAGCGGTATGAACGGGAAAAAGCCCTAAAGAAAAGAAAGCCAAGAAGGTACTGGTGATGCTTTTAGAAAAAATCAAAAATGATTTAAAAGAGGCTTTGAAAGTCAAAGATGAGGCGAGGGTTTCGACCTTGCGATTTTTGCTTTCAGCTATTCACAACAAAGAAATCGTCCTTCGCTGCGCTTCCGCCTGCGCCAAGGCTACGGCGGGCAAGCAGGTTGAATCCCTGAAAGATGAAGAGGTCATTGGTGTGATCCAAAAACAGATAAAACAAAGAAAGGAATCAATTGAAGCATTTAAAACTGGTAAGCGAGATGATTTAGTCAAGAAAGAACAAGGAGAACTTGAGATTTTGAACAATTATTTACCTCAACAAATTTCCCAAGGTGAGTTGACTAAAGTAGTTGAAGAAGAAATTTTGGAGATAGGAGCAACTGGACCAGGAGATTTTGGCAAAGTCATGGGAGGAGTAATGGCAAAAGTTAAAGGTCAAGCAGAAGGCCAAATAGTGGCTAAAATTGTTAAGGAAAAGCTGGGACAGTCCGCTTAATTGATATAGTTTATACTGGTTATTTGCTAGTTGACAGCCTCATATGATATCAGTTTTAATATCTTCAGAATCAAGATATAAGATAAATAGAGAAAAAATCCGCAAACTGGTGCAAAATTTGTTGGGGCAGGCAGGACTTGACGAGGCTGAGGTAAGTATTTTAATTGCTGGGACAAGAAAAATAAGAGAGTTAAATCGTGTTTTTAGAAAAATTGATGAGGAGACGGATGTTTTGTCGTTTTCTTTAGAGGAGGCGCGAGACCAAGAGGGAATTTTAAGACTGGGAGATATTATAATTTGCTATCCAAAAGCAAGAGAAGAGGCTGGAGAGGAAGAAAAAATGGTGGATGAGAAAATTGATGAATTGGTAGAGCACGGGTTAAGACATTTGTTAGGCAAACATCATGAGTGACTATACAACCAAATATCGACCCCAAAAAATTTCCGAACTTGACCTAACTTCTATCCGTGAAGGTTTGGAGAAAGTTTTAAAATCCGGAAAAATTCCCCACGCCTTTTTATTTTGTGGACCAAGAGGAACTGGAAAAACTTCAGCGGCGAGAATTATTGCTAAGGCAGTCAATTGCCTCGGAAAAAAGAAGGATTTTGAACCATGTAACAGTTGTGACCAATGTCTCTCAATAACCGCTGGAACAAACCTGGATGTTCTAGAAATCGATGCCGCCTCAAATCGGGGAATTGATGACATCAGATCCTTAAGAGAAAAAATAAAATTGGCTCCGAGCGGAGCAAAATACAAAATTTATATTATTGATGAGGCTCATATGTTAACTTTGGAAGCCTTCAATGCCCTTTTAAAGACTTTAGAAGAGCCGCCTGCCCATGCTATCTTTATTCTCTGTACCACTGCTCCAGAAAAACTTCCCGAGACAATAATTTCTCGCTGCCTAAGATTTAATTTCAAAAGAGCGACTCAACGAGAGATAAAAGAAAAATTGTTAAAAATAAAGGTGGTTGAAAATATTCAGGTTGGCGATGAAGCGGTAGTGGAAATTGCCAAAGCAGCCACAGGGAGTTTCAGGGATGCCACTAAAATTTTAGAGCAGGCCTCATTCGCCGGTGGCGAAATAACGGTTGAGCAAATAAAAGAACTTTTAGGGCAGACGGTTGGCCTAGTGCCGGAGAAATTGCTTGAGTTTTTGGCGGCCAAAGATATTAAAAGAGGAATTTCGGAAATTGGTCGGGTGGTTGAGACAGGGGGAAACTTAAGGGTTTATACTGAAGGTCTACTTGAAATTCTCCGGACTGCTTTGCTTGAAAAGTTGGGAGTTTCCGAATGGGAAATTGAAAACACTGAGGGCACGGAAAATTTACTGAAAGCACTGAAAATAGAAGAGATAAAAGCTTTAATTGAAATTTTTTCCAAAGCAGCCCAGGAGTTAAGGGAGGCGATTATTCCCCAACTTCCGCTTGAGTTGGCGGTGGTTGAGTGGTGTGGACTTCAAACTCGGCTGTCGCCGAAGGCGACACCAGCCCTCGGAGATTCCGCTCGTCCTTCGGACTCGACTTTATCCCACTCGGGCTTGCCTCAAACAACTGAAGTTTTCGCAGAAAGCCAGCCCTCCCCGCGTTTTAAAAATGATAGAAGTGTTTCTTTAGAAGAAATTCAGATTCGCTGGAAGGAGGTTTTGTTGGCAGTTCGACCCAGAAATCACTCAGTTGAGGCCTTACTTCGGGCAACCCGACCAATTAACCTGGCTGGTGGAGTTTTAACCCTTGAGGTTTTTTATAAATTTCATAAAGACCAACTTGAGACCGAAAAATGTCGAAAAATTGTTGAAGAGGTGGCTTCGGAGTTTTTAGGAAGCCAGATTCACTTAAAATGTATTTTGGGAGAAAGGACCAGAACCACGGAAGTCACGGAAAAGAAAGAGGAATACACGGAAAAACCGGTGGAACCCGTGGTTCCAGGGAATGGAGAGACGACTGATGAAGATATTGTTGAGGTTGCCAAAGAAATTTTTTCTGGTATAGTGGAGTAGACTTATGGTATTGGACAAATTTAGACAACTTGGTGAGCTTAAGAAAATGCGGGATCAGGCGATGCAAATCCAGAAAGCGTTGGCTGAGGAAAAAATTGAGGCTGAAGAGCAAGGGATAAAAGTGGTTATGACTGGCGACCAAAGGGTTGAGGAGATAACAATTGATGGTCAGGGACAAAATCGATTGGTTGAAGTCTTGAATAAAGCAATTAAACGCTCTCAAGAAGTGGCTGCCCAAAAACTTCAAGAGATGTCCGGAGGTTTAGGCGGACTTTTGGGCAAATAATAATTACGAACTCCGGTTTAGAAAGTAGAGGTGGCTTCTGGTATAATTTTCCTTAATGAAACTTGCTAGACCAATTAAAAGATTAATTGAGGCGTTTGAAAGACTGCCGGGGATTGGGCCAAAAACAGCCGCTAGGCTGACTTTTTATTTACTTCATGTTCCCCAAGAGGAACTTTCGGAGTTTGCTTCGGCTTTAGAAAAATTAAAAAAAGAAACGGTTTTGTGCTCAATTTGTTTTAATGTGGCCGAAAGCGACCCTTGTCCGATTTGTGGTGACCAAACCCGGGATAAAAGTCAGATTTGCGTGGTTGAACAACCTTTAGATGTTTTGGCTTTGGAGAGGGCAGGAAACTTCAAAGGAGTTTATCATGTTTTACACGGAGCTATCTCGCCTTTGGAAAACATCGGACCAGAGGAATTGTATATTAAACAATTACTGACCCGCCTTCGCCAAGGCTCCGGCGAGGCAAAGGAAATTATTTTGGCGACTAATCCGAACATGGAAGGAGAAGCAACCGCCCTTTATATAAAAAAAGAAATTGAGAAACTGGAGACTGCCCGCCTGCCGGCGAGGCAGGGAAACTGGAAACTGGAAATTACTCGTTTGGGGCAAGGACTTCCGACCGGGGCGGATTTGGAGTATGCTGATGAGGTAACCTTATCAAGGGCGATTGAGGGGCGGAGAGAATATTAAACATGCCAAAACAAATAATCGGCGAAACTTTTGAACAGTTAGGACAGACAGTTAAACAGACAGGGAAGCAGATTGTTGGAGAGCCTGGAAAAGTGGCCGAGACGGCGGCCAGACAAGCAGGGATAAAACCAGAGCCTGGTATTGAACAACCGCAAGGCAAGGGACTAACTCCGGCTCAAATTTCCCAAAAAAGAGAAAAAGAAAGACAAAAACTTTCCTATCTTCAGGCAGAACTTAAAGCGTTGCAGCAAAAACAGACCCAGGAGTTACCCAAACAAATTGCGGGAAAGCCAGGTTTCTCGAAAGAGCAGGCGATTAAACAAATCAAACTTGAGGAAGAGGGAAAGAAGAAATTGCCACCGGTGGTTGAGATGGCTAAGAAAAAAGGAGGAACCGGCGAGAGAAAAATTATGGGAGTAAGCGGATAAACAAAAAGCTTCAAGTTCCAAGCTTCAATAATAAATTATGGAGAAAAATAAAATAAAAGATTTTAATGAAAGAACTTTCGAGTTTTCAATAAGAGTAATAAAATTATTCCAAACTCTTTCAAAGACAGAAATAAACTTGATTTTAGGGAAACAGCTTTTACGTTCAGCCACCTCAATTGGAGCAAACTATCGTGAAGCAAACGAATCCAGAACGAAGAAAGATTTTATTCACAATGCAATTATTTGCAAAAAGGAAGCAAAAGAGACAAAATATTGGCTAGAGTTAATTTCGGAGATAAACCCAACCCTTAAGGGAAGAATGGAAAAGATTTTATTAGAAACAGACGAGTTAATTAAGATTTTATCAAAGATGATTTTGAACGCAGAGACTAAAAAGTAACCTTACTGTAGCTTGGAGCTTTAGAATTGGAGCTTTATCGTGAAACTCTATAACACCTTATCCAGAAAAATTGAGGATTTTAAACCGATTAAGCCGCCAAACGTCGGAATGTATACATGCGGTCCCACAGTTTATGGACCAGGACATATTGGTCATGCTCGAAGCTATACCAATTTTGACCTTTTAAAAAGAGCATTTTTATACAATGGTTTTAAGGTTAAACACATCTTAAACATCACTGATATCCACGACGATATGATTAAAAAAGCTACGGAATTGAAGATTTCTGTAGCTGAACTGGCAGACCGCTATATCCCTCTTTTTAAAAAAGATCTTAAAGAATTAAATATTATTCCCGCAGATTTTTATCCTCGGGTAACTGAGCACACTTCGAAAATTATCGAGATGATTGAAGTTTTGGTTAAAAAAGGATATGGCTATATTGAGAAAGATGGTTCGGTTTATTTTGATGTTTCAAAGTTTGCTGATTACGGAAAACTTTCGGGGATAAAGCTAGAGAAGGGAAAAACCGGAACAAGGGTAGAGACCGACAAATATGAACGAGAAGAGGCGACTGATTTTGCGTTATGGAAAGCCAGCAAAAAGGGAGAACCTTTTTGGAATTCTCCTTGGGGCAAGGGTAGACCTGGTTGGCATATTGAATGCTCAGTGATGGCTAGCGAATATTTGGGAAAAACGATTGATTTGCATGCTGGAGCAATGGATTTAAAATTTCCTCATCACGAAAATGAAATCGCCCAGTCGGAGGCCGCAAATGGAGTAAAATTTGTAAACTTCTGGTTTCATGGCGGCCTGCTTGAAGTCGAGAACAAAAAAATGAGTAAATCCCTAGGAAATATTTTTACCCTAGAAGACGTTAAAAATAAAGGATTTGAGTCGCTAGCTCTCCGATATCTTTTCCTAACCTGCCATTATCGCTCAAAAATGAATTTTACCTGGAAAGGACTGGGGGGAGCCCAAGTTGCTTATCAAAAATTAGTGGAAATGACAAGAAGCTGGAAGAAAGGAGGAAGACAAGTTGTTTCGGATGTTGATGTTGGAAAGATTGATGATTTTAGGAAAAAATTTCAAGAGAAGATAAATAACGATTTAAATATTCCCGAAGCCCTGGCAATAGTTTGGGAAGTGGCCAAATCAAATATTCCCGACCCTGATAAACTAGATTTAATTTTGGATTTTGATCAGGTATTAGGACTTCGACTGGCGGAAGCTCCAATTAAAAAGTTCCAAGTTCCAACTGAAATCCAAAGGCTTGTCGAGGAGCGAGAAAAATTGAGAAAAGAAGAAAAATGGCAAGAAGCAGATAAAGTGAGAAAAGAAATTGAGAAGTCTGGTTTTATTATTGAAGACACGCCAGAGGGACCAAAAGTAAAAAAGAAATGACAGAAAGAATTTTAAAAATTTTACCCTGGGTTGGTGGATTTTTGTTGCTTTTAAACCTGCTGCTTTTAGATTTTATCTGGGTTTCAAGGCAAAAAGGAGAACCAAAAATCACAGAAACCGCCCAAACTACTTTTGGGACACCAACGCCAATCGCGACTCCAGGTATTTCAACAGGCGAAACCTGCGTCCCTCAATGTAAAACATATATAGAGGAACAAGTTTCAGAGGCGATTTCCTCAATTCCGACAAAAGCAGTTACCCCAACCCCAAAAGCAACAACGACACCCTCTGCCTCAAAAGTTTCTTATATAACTATTGGTTCAACGGGTTCAACTTCAAGCACCTCATGGGCTGATATTTCGGGGACCGATTTTTATTTTGATTTGGGGGATTACCCCTCTGCTAAGGCAGTCCGCTGGGAAGTCTCTCTTCAATCTTATCTTTCATCCGACCCTGCTTACGTCAGGCTTTATGATGTTACCAATAAAAGAGCGATTGATGGTAGCGAATTGACTACGCGTTCTTCCTCATTTGAATATCTGCAATCAGGAAATTTAACGATTTGGCGGGGAAATAATTTATACCGAATTCAAGCCAAAGGCTCAAGCGGAAATGTAGTTAACTTTACCTCGCCAAGACTTAAGATTATCCTTGAGTAAAAGGGCTACCTTTTGAGATTAAAGTGGAGATGTTTCTTCCAGTTTTATAATTCTGGTTTCGTGATTTTCAAGTTTGTCCTTATAACCTGAAATTACTGCTTGTTCTTCACGGATAGCCTTAACTTCTCCCATTAACTCATCCATCTTACCATAAAACTCATCTTTAGTAGGAAGAAATTTTATCTTCTCCTCAAGTTCTTTGTCAACAATTTTCTCAATTTCATCAAAATCTTTTTGAGTAAGCATATATCTTATGATACTACCTTAAGAAAAATTTTGTCAATCACCATTTTCTGTTATAATGTTTTACCTGAAATATCAACTTTATTAGTCAGGATTGTGGGAACGCAAAGCTACCTTTTCGGTCGAATTTTAGCCCACCAAGCGCTGAATTATTTTTAATTTAAATTCTAATTTCTAATTTGAAAAATTGTATTTGACACCGACTCAGAAATTAGTTATTCTCTAAATAGATAGATAAATTATATGATTACTACACCCTCAGGCAATGTAGATTTTCTGAATATTATTTCTTCTTTACCCAGTAATTTGATAGTTTCAATCACATTGTTGCTTTCAATTTTAGGATTAATGTTTAAGATTGGTAAAGTATCTGAAAGATTTGATAAGTTATGTGAAGAATTCAAAGAATTTAAGGATGATTTTAAGATTGTGGACAGAAGGGTTACAAGTGTAGTAACTATTTTAACGACAAAATTTGGTGTAGATGGTGGTCTTTTTTCCTCCCGGAGCCCTTTAGTTCTTAAAGAGAAAGGTTGGGAGCTTCTTGAGAAAAGTGGTTTTAAGCGGATGTATTCTGAAAACAAAGATTTCTTTCTTGATTACTTTAAAATAAAAGGTCCTAAAACAAAGGCGGAGGTTGATAAATTATCAACAGAATTAATGCTTAATTTACCCAACAAAGAGATGTTGGAAAAACTCAGGCAGGCCTCCTTTGATAATGGAGTTTCTCTTCCGCTTCTTTTGCAGGTTTGTGCGATTTTTTTAAGGGACGAAATTATTAAGGAGCTTGGAAAAGAACTTGTCTTGAGCTGAGCAGAACGGGCTTCAAAAAGATTAGATTTTTATAGATTTAAATATATACAGGTTTACACCCCCGGGGTATAAGTAGAGTAAGGGAATTATTGCATTATTTTAGTAGCTTCTTCAGGCACTCTTTTTGGGCAAAGATAAGATTTTCTAAGTCGTTTTTAGTCCAGTCTGGGTGAGAGAGGACATCGGTGGGTTCAGCTAAAGTTTTTTTACAAGCTTCATCAATCCTTTGTTGACGCCCTCTTTGATAGCCAAAGAAATATATTCCAAAACAGATAATTACAGCGATGATAAGAATAATGGCCTTTCTGGGACTGATTGTCACTTATTTACTCCTATTCCCAATATTAACCCCTGGTTCGTAAAAAATCAATGGTTTCAGCCTCAAAATCTGATATATCTGATATAATTGTGGCATATGTCTTTATCAGTCGGGATTGTCGGATTGCCCAACGCCGGGAAATCGACCCTTTTTAACGCTCTTCTTTCGCGGCAGATTGCCCAGGTGGCAGAGTATCCTTTTACCACCATTGAGCCAAACACGGGAGTGGTTGAAGTTCCTGACGAGAGACTGACTAAGCTGGCAGAGCTTCTTAAACCGGAAAAAGTTGTTCCGGCAGCAGTTAAATTTATTGATATTGCCGGTTTGGTTAAAGGCGCCCATCAAGGAGAAGGTTTGGGCAATAAATTTCTCGGCCATATTCGCGAAGTTGATGCTATTGTTCATATTGTCAGGGGATTTACCAACCCCAATGTTTCCCATGTCCACGGAAAAATTGACCCCCAAGAAGACATCAAGATTGTTAATTTGGAACTGGAGATGGCAGAGATTAAAAAACCGACCATATACGTTTTGAATGTTGACGAACATAAGCTAACTAGTGAATTAGCTAACCAGCTAACCAGAGAATTATCTAGTCAGCTAGTCAACTGGTCAGCTAGTCAACTGGTTCCCATTTGTGCCAAATTAGAAATGGACTTGGTCGAATTATCGCCAGAGGAAAAAAGGCAATATTTGACAGAGTTGGGGATTAAGGAAACCGGGCTAGACAAGGTTATTCAGGCAGCCTACAAACTTTTAGATTTGCTTACCTTTTTTACTATTAAAGGAGGAAAACAGGTTCAAGCTTGGTCCTTAAAATCTGGACAAACTGCTTTGGATGCAGCTGGAGTTGTCCATACAGACTTTGCCAAAAATTTTATTAAAGCCGAAGTAATTCCTTTTGAAGAATTAGAAAAAATTGGGTCGTGGAGTAAGGCTCAAGAGTTGGGAAAAATCAGGCTTGAAGGAAGAGATTATAAAGTTTGTGATGGGGACGTGATTGAGTTTAAGGTGGGAGTTTGATGGATTGGGTTCGGGTATGAACTTGTTGCTTGGTTTCGTCATGGCATCCCCCTTCGCCGAAGGCTTCGGGGGGACCGCCCTCGGATTCTGAACTCCAGAAGTCGAGTTGTGTTCCGGAGTCCTCGGGCTTGCCAGTTGAAACCTGCGCAAAAGTTATACCCTCACCCCTAGTTTCTTGTTTACTTAAAAAAAAATTTCTGTTATACTTTCCTTTATGCGAAAATATGAAATGGCAATTGTCTTAGACCCGGATTTGAAAGAAGATGAAAGGAAGAAGTTAGTTGAAGAGATAAAAGGGGAGATTGAGAAGGCGAAAGGAAAGGTTTTAGAGGTAGATGAATGGGGAAAAAAGGAGCTGGCTTATCCGATTAGAAAAGCGGGTAAAAAGTCTAAAGAAGGAATTTATTTTCTTTTCAATTTAGAACTTTCCGAAAGATTTCCGGTAGAAATTGGGAAAAAGTTGCGTCTAAATGAAAAAGTTTTAAGATATTTGTTGGTCAGAGTTGATTGAGAAGGAGGTGAAAAAGATAAAACGTGGCGACGAGAAGTTTGAATAAGGTTTGCTTAATTGGCAATTTGACTCGGGATCCGGAGTTGCGCTATACTCCTCAGGGAACAGCTGTTTGCACATTAGGATTAGCCACAAACAGATATTGGGTTACAGAAGCAGGAGAAAAGAGAGAAGAGACCGAGTTTCACCGAATTGTGGCGTGGAACAAACTGGCCGAACTTTGTGCCCAACTTTTGTTTAAGGGAAGAAAAGTTTATGTTGAGGGAAGACTCCAGACAAGAGCCTGGACTGCCCAAGACGGAACGCAGCGGCAGACAACGGAAATTGTTATTGAGGATATGATTATTTTGGATAGTCGGAGGCAGCTTGGGGAAGGGGCGATGCCAACTGCGGGAGAAGCGGCTACCCAAGTTCCGGCAAAAGAACCGCCTCAAGCAGAGGTGCCGAAGGAGGCTCCTCAAGCGGTTCAACCGGTGACGCCAACTGACAAAGGTAAGAAGAAGAAAAAAACGGAAAAAACGGAAAAAGAGACTAAGGCTCCCAGCGAGGATATACCCTTTTAATTTTGAAAGATGCGAAGAAAAACTTTTATCCGCCCCAAAAGGGGAAAATGTCATTTTTGTGAAAACAAGACCAATCCCGATTGGAAAGATGTAGAAAATCTTTCCAAATTTGTCAGTGAACGGGGCAAAATCCTTTCAAGGCTTCGGTCTTCCTTGTGTGCTAAACATCAGCGAAGACTGGCCAAAGCAGTAAAAAGAGCAAGATATTTAGCCCTTTTTCCATTTATAACCAAGGTGAAATGACAAACCCTGCCTTTGAGGCCTCTAGCTCTCTCTTTTCTTTTCCTCTTCCAAAAGAGGCAAAAATTTTGGTAAGTGAGGGAGATGAAGTTTTGAAAGGAAAAGTTTTGGCAACCGAAGAAGTGGAAGAATTTGAAGAATTTGATTTGGCGCGCTTTTTTTCGATTTCTCCAAAAAAAGTAAGTAAGGTTCTTTCGATTTCTCCGGGGGCAAAAATTGAAAAGGGCCAGATTGTGGCCATTAAAAAAGGACTTTTTGGGAAAGGAACGATCTTTAAAAGTCCAGTTGCCGGAGTGTTTGTCGGCCTTTCTGATAAAGGGATTTTAAAGATAAAAACTAAAAGTGAGAAAAAAGAGCTCTCAAGTCCTCTCTCCGGTAAAATAAAAGAAAAAAAGGGAAATCTTTTGGTTTTGGAATTTGAGGGAGAAAAAATTGAAGGAGGCTGGGGAAGAGGAGGAAAAGTTTTTGGAATTCTTGATATTTTGGGAGAAAGAGACGAAGAGGTCAAACTTTCTCAACTTGGGCCAGAAGATAAAGGGAAAATTTTAGTTGCCGGTGGTAAAATTTCTCTGGGGATAGTCAATAAAGCCGAAGCTTTGGGGATAGCGGGACTCGTTGGGGGTTCAATTTCCCCTGAAGCGGAGACAAATGAGTTGACAATAGTTTCTCTGGGAGATAAAGGCGGATCTGTCCCAAAAGAAATTTGGCAAGAATTGGAAGGAAGAAAAGGTAAAGAGATTTTGCTTTCTGGAGAGGAAAATTTTTTGTTTTTTCCTAAAAACTTATAACCGCTTTGCCGAAACCCCGTTTTCTCAAAACGGGGATGAAGACAAAGCAAGGTTTCAAGCTTCCCTGGTAATGTCAGTTAAGGGCAAAGCGGTTGAAAGCTTGCGAGAGAAAACCCTGGATTTTCAATCCAGGGAAGCTTATGAAGATTAGAATGACGCTTTCCCAAGCAAGAAAAGTAATTTTAATTTTTGCTTTTTTGATTGTTTCCTTCGGAATAGGATTTTACCTTGGTCAAAGAAGATTAGAAATTTCTTTTTCAAATTACAAGCCAAAAGTAACCTTGGAAAGAAAAGTGCCTTTAGGAAAAGAAGATGTTTCTTTTTCTCTTTTTTGGCAAGTGTGGGATAAACTTGAGCAATCTTATCTTGACAAATCAAAAATAGACCCCCAGAAAATGGTTTATGGGGCAATTTCAGGAATGGTTTCCTCACTTGGCGATCCTTATACAGCTTTTCTGCCGCCTCAAGAACAAAAACT
>Ga0210057_1006771_pt1 | contig 14164 bp, 15 predicted proteins | sample CryGeyCG2114_010_2_FD_183968 | JGI IMG/M metagenome (GOLD analysis project Ga0210057, IMG submission 183968) | Groundwater microbial communities from aquifer - Crystal Geyser CG10_big_fil_rev_8/21/14_0.10 (SPAdes) (version 2) | ecosystem: Environmental > Aquatic > Deep subsurface > Groundwater ... | reverse complement strand
TTCTCGAATGTCTTCATGCTTCCTTTTGGAATCTCGACATCTATCCAAAACTGATACTCCCAGTCTGAGCCGGGTACCGGTCGAGATTCAATACGTGTCAAATTACCCCGTGCCTCAGCAATTTTCTGCAGCACTTTTACCAAACTGCCCGGCTCATGTTTTACGGTGAAAATGACCGTTAATTTGTTTGCGTGTGGTACGTGCTTATTTTGAACACTCGTTACAAAGACCCATCGCGTCATATTATTTGCATGATTTGCGATATTTTTTTGTATAATCTCGAGTCCCGGCTTGACAGACTGTGAACTTGCAATTGCTGCAATTCTTATGTCATTTTTCTTTGCGATACGCTCAACCGCAGCCGTCGTACTTTCAATTGGGTGCATGATGAATGAATTATTTTGGATAAATTCGGTACATTGTGCCAGTGCTTGCGGGTGAGAATATACCTCTTTCACATCCTGAGTATTGGTACCCATAAGTCCAATCAAATGGAGACGAATACTCATGGTTGCCTCACCGATTATGAAAAGATTGGTATTAAAAATCATGTCAACATTGGTATGGACCGAGCTACTGGATGAATTTTCAATGCCAAGAATCCCAACCGCGTTCTTGTCTTCCAAAACATTTTCTACCACTTTCTCAAAACTCGCAACAGAAATAAGTGCATGATCTGAAAATTCATTTTTTGCCAAAATCTCACTGTATGACCCAGAAGGACCAAGGTAATAAATATTCATGATTTTAAGTAATTCGTAACTGACTTATATGCTTTGCTAAATTTTTTAAACTCATCTTGAGCATAGAGATTGTATTTGTACATATCTTCAAAAAGCTCCATCGAATCATTATTCAAAACATCCATCATATCAAACATTCTCGAGGCGGATTCGGTATCGATCAAGCTTCTCTTAATATCAAGTTTATGAAGGACACCACCAAGTAAGTGGGACAAAAATTGAAATTGAGCCGCTTTTCGATCGTGTTCTTCTGGTGTCATTTCGACGACTTGAAATACTGCTTTGAATGCTTCTCGAATAGCTGCATATCTCCTATTTTCGATTCGCTCAGGATGCATGACAATCGTAAGCTTCGATAAATCATGCGCCACCTTTTCATATGACGATGACCCAAACATCGGATGAGAGGAAATAATTGAAGTATCAACTGGCAAAAATTTCCTCATCCATCTTGCGGGAAAGACATTCACAGAACACACATCCATAACAATCGAGCCCTCGCACATGTGATCTGCAATTTTTGATACTATTTCCTGCATTGATCGGATCGGAACTGCAGGAATGATCAACTCGGATGACGCAACATTCTCAAATGGCATAACGCGTTTATCGTGATATCTTCGAGATGAAATACGAATTTCTGCATCAGGAAACACAACAGGAAGCACCTGATCCGCAAAAAATGACCCAAATCTCCCATATCCGATCACCCCAATTGATGGAATAGTGTTATTCATTACTCTTCTCAATTTCCAATGCTTGTTCATGAATGCTATTCCAAATGTGCCCAATCATCTCCGAAGGTAAGCCAAGTTGCTCTCCAAACTCTATTCGATCATGCAAAACCGCCTGCCATCTATTATCGTCAAATGGTGCGATGTCTTGACCTTTTTTGATTATCCCAATGTCTTTCACATGACCCATCCTTTGTGCAAGCAGGTCAATAATTGCACGGTCAATTGAGTCGATCTGTTTTCTGTGTTTTTTCAAGTCATCCATATATTTATATTAATAAGTGACACCACTTCTGTTTACTACTATAACGTAATACGCCCTTTGACATCTGTTGGATCAGGCTCTCCAGGAGGAGTAAGATCTCGAAAGGTAGACAATACAGATACCAACTCTCCCAGCTCTTTGACGGTGATATGCTGATCCGTATCAGTCTTTGAGGTGCCAACTTCAATAAGTACCCCATCATACAGATGATTGTCTTCATCTGTCTTCATGCACATTGCCTCGATGACTGCCCCAACAATATGTGATCGTAATTTTGAGCCATAGGAATGACTTGGGTCAAAAAACATTTTAGCGCCAGGTGTTGCACTTTTTACCCGTCGTGCAATATTATGAACAACCGCATTTCGAAAATCTCCTTTTCCCGGCACATCAACCCCACGATGAATGAGAACAATGTCATCCTCGAGTACTCCTACGTATTTTGCAAGTCCTGACCATGTTTTTTCCATTGTCGTCTTTCCTTTGTAATCTAAATGATTTGCAGATTGAAGATGGTCACCAATCCATTTTCCATTTTTTATTCCCACATGCCATCCATTTCTGCGCGCAAATACAGCAGTTTGTTCTATATGCCATCCCAGTTGATTTACTGATGGGTTCCATGGCAAAAACATTCCTTTCGGGAGACGATTCTCAAAAGAAGGAAGCTGGATAATTGGATTCATTATTTCAGTTGCAATAAGCATACCCGTGCGTTTCATTATTTTTTCAGAAAGAATTGCACTGGGAATAGCTTGCATGTCCGCAATAGTCCCCCCTTCCATAAGTATTTTAATGTTATTTTGATATACCTCATAATCAATCCCCATTCCGTCCCCTGTGGGATCGAGATCAGTTCTTGATTTCAGACCCACAACGCGAGTTCCCGCAACCGCTTTCTGTTTTTTCCCTGATCGATTTTTTACCATAATCTCTGCAATCTCAAGAATTTCAGATATATTTTCATTATCAACTGAGCAGGGTCCTGCAATGATGGTGAGTTTTGGATTATTCATTGTTTAAATTAATTGACTCGTCCCAAAAAAAAGCCCGCCTATTTTGGCGGGTGGGTTTCCATTGTTTCGTTGCTTTAGTCACAACATCCCACGCCGCTTGAAGCGGTAAAGTAAAAATATCGTCCAAAGGACAATCGTCCTGTGGACGAAAAGAAAAAGCTGTGGGTAATTGCTTTTGACATACGATACATTTTAGCAAATATGAACCAGTTGTCAAATAAAGGCACATGAAATATGTCAGAGAAGGAGGATCACCCCAAGACCCAAAATTATCATCCCAACTCCAGCAAACACATAGGGAACTATATTTAAGCCACTTACCGGTGGGGACGGAGTAATGGATAGTTTATCAATAATTTCTGTTTCCACTGGTGTTGGCGTCGTAACGATCACGGTAACTGATGGATTAATCGACGGGTTGATCGAAGTGGTCAATGTGCCAGAGGGTGTTGCTTCGATTGAATCTCCAAGCACCTGCTCTCCACTTTTTATCAGAGTAAAACGGCGACTGAGCTGTACCGCTTTTCCCATCTTATCTACGGTCGTTGCGATTAGCGTATACGTTCCGGGAGAAATTTTTTTATTGACAGGGACATCCCATTCTCCCTCCTGATTCACCTGAACACGCACAGAAAATACTGGTTGAGCATTAATATTAATCCTGACATATTCGCCAGGTATTCCATATCCTTTGATGAGCGGAGTAGTTCCGGGAATCACCGCATTTTGTTTCGGATACCGAATCTCAACTTGAGTATTTGTTACTTTTTGATTGGAGGATCTATTGAAATCTTGAACAGCAAGTACATCAGAATTAGCAATAAAAGAGTAGTTATTTCCTAGAATGATTGATTCAGGTAAGGGTCTTGAGCGTTCAAAGGTACTCCGAACCATTGAGCGTTGGGTATCATTGAAAAGTTGAAGCGTTATGGGATCATTTTCTCCGATATTTATCGCGTTTGATGAATCTTTATTTATTAAGTACTGTAAGGGTATGAGCCACTCACCGGTTGAACCGCTTACCGCAATGAGTGGGTGGGCATTGCCAGCTATAAGCATGGCAAGAATTTTGCCCGCGGGTTTATTGTTTGAATAATAAGCTGATCCGTACATCGGAGAAAAAATGGTAGCCTGCGCCGAATCTTTAAGAGTATCTGCACTAAAAGTATCGGTTCCTTCTGACTGAACTACCTCATTGTTACTAATAATTTTATAGTAATACTTTGTAGAAGGATCGAGATTGCGAAATAAGGCAAAATGGTATATTCTCGGTTCATTTTCTCCACCTGAATCTCTCTCATCAAAAGCGATCGAGTCAAGGTTTTTTGGATTTTTCCCGTACAGTATCCATCCAATATCCGCGCTATCAACCTCCCAAAATACCCCAAATTGTTTTGGTGATATATTTACAATTTGATGATCAAGAAGTGCACGCTTGGATGCGCGTGAAGGAGCAGAATTCTGTGTAATAAAGAGAAACAAGCCTAGTGCAATAACAATTGCACCTGCAATACTTGAGAGCACTTTAACGGAATTAAAACGAGATTTCGTATATAAATCTGAATACATTATGGTTGTTTCTGCTTTAATATTTCTAATATGTCTGTGTTTACATTATAGTCGAGAGAATATGATTCGATCTGAGTATCTGTTGGCGTCTCTTCTTTTATTGCTTTTAGTTCCAACATCACCCATGCTACTACCGTAAGAAATATAGTGATTGCAATGATCAGGAGTTCTTTTTGTTTCATAAGTAATATGTCCGAACTAAAAGATTAATTACCATATTTTCATTTGAATTATCTGTTGAAAGACTAATCGAGTCATACGTTTTTAAACGTCTTTGAGCGATTAGGTGATTAAGAAATTGAGTAATTTGCGAAATTGATGCGGTCGCTTCAATGGTAATGGTAAATGACAACAAATCCGGTTGTTTTGAAGAGTTTCCTGTTTCGTCCCCTGCATCTGCGCTATTTCCGCTCATACTATCTCCTGTTATCGCTTCTTCATCAATAGCATTAGCTACATCTTCGCCTATATTTTCGATAGTCGCCCCCCTATTTAATCCTGGATCAGATCTAGAATTTCCTTTCAAATCTATACTTTCAATGGTCAGTGATTTCACGATAAGACCTGAGTCTGATGCAGTTTTTGAGATTTCATCAACAACTTTTGCAAGCTCTGGAGTTGATGGAACTGCCTCATCAAGTACTGATAAGCTATCACGATATTCTTCCATCAATGACTGATAATTTACGATCTGAAGAATAACCTCTTCTGATTTTTTATTTTGGAGACGAAGATCCTGAAGTTCTTTTTGCAAACGAAAGGCTGTTGATAAATTTGGTTGAATAGCAAAAATTATAAAAAATGAAAACACCAAAAAAAAGAAGATATGATACGAATAATTTTGTATTTTTTTGTCCTTGAGCAATTCAAGAAATTTTTCTTTATTCATATTACAAAGTAAACTCAGAAAGATTCAGATTAAAAATAAATCCCTCTTCACTCTTTTCAATATTGCTTAAATCTATTTTTTTAAATCTCTTTTCTGTTTGAAGATCATCATACAGCGTTTTTACTGGATCAATCAATTCTGAAACCCCTTGAAGAACAACATCGTCACCGGAGAGTTGAAAACTTGAAAGGCGAATTTCTTGGGGAAGCTTATTGGAGATATAATTATACTCTGCCTGAAATGACTCTTGCTTATCAAGAAGCATTGTTACTTGTTTCATTTTTGCATCAACTTCTTGCATGCGACTCAGCAAATCTTTTGTTGCTACGATAATAGACTGTTTCTGATCAGCTTTTTCTTGTAGATCAACAATGTCTTGATCTACTTTAAATCTGAAAAAAAAGACACAAATCGCGACAAACTGAGTTATGACCAATATGTATCGAAGGTAATGAAAGGCAAAATAAATGATCTTATCTGTTCTACTTTTCTCAGGTGATGGAAACAAATTGATCAAGTATTTCATGACGTTTTCTGCATCAATCTACTAACATGTTGCTTTAGCCTACTTGCTTTGTTACCGTGAATCACATGTCTTTTTGCAGCCTTGTCAATGAGAGAGTGCGCATTCGAAACAAACTCATTTTTCTTTGTTTTTACTCCTTTTCTTGCGGTACGAATAACATCATCAACTTTCTTCATATAGGTTGCATTCTCTTCAGTTCGACGTATGTCCTGTTTCATTTGTTTTATTGCTGATTTTATATTTGGCATATTTTTTTGCTCTTGTCACCTCCTTTCATTGTACTAGAATCCCCACCATAAAGTGAAGACCTAAAACCGTTAATGTAAGAACCTATTATATAGGGAAAGCTCTATAGATCAAATGATGTTTCGAGGAGTTGTTCACCATAACTTCCGGAAAACTTGAATACACCATTTATCGGTCCGTTGATTTCATGATAACGACACACACCTGAAGAACAGGTGCCAAAAGTGACTTCCTCTTCAGCATTTGAAGATCCATTGACTTCAATTTTTCCGAAAACCCCTTCTATGCTTCCACTTGTAGTTTCATACGATAGCTCGTACTCAACCTCTTTGGTACCTGCAGGAATGCCAGATAGTCTGATAATAGCCTCTGTTTTCCCTTCTATACTTGCTTTAACCGATGAATCTACTGTTGGAATCACTTCATTTGGCTTTTCAAAAACTGAATCTTTTTTTTCAGCATTTTGTCCAGATGGTTTTACCTTCATATAGAAATAAAGGCCTGCTACAATAAGCACAAAGATAATGACGCCAAAAATAATGTATTGCTTCTGAAGTTGTTTCATGAAAATAGTTTCTATTAATTTATAATACCTTCACATTATATATTTTTCGATATGTGTGAAATGAGATCTTTTAACGCAATCCGCGTCTGTTTCATGCTGTCTCGATCGCGAATGGTTACAGTATGATCAACAGGCGATTCATAGTCAATAGTTACACAAAATGGGGTCCCCGCTTCATCTTGATACTTATATCGCTTTCCTATATTTCCTCGGTCATCCCAGTACGTATGGAAGTATTTACTGACTAATTCAAAAACTTTTTCTGCTTCAGAAACAAGTTCGGGTTTATTTGAAACTAGTGGGAAAACAGCAACGGAATATGGCGCGATTGCAGGATTTATTTGTAATATAACCCTTTCCGCTTCTTCACGATACGAGTCGCACAGTACCATGAACATCAATCGATTAATTCCAACCGCAGGCTCAATAACATGTGGGATAAATTTCTTTTGGGTATGGGGGTCGGTATATTGAAGATCTGTTCCAGAACATTTCATCTGCTGTTTTAAGTCATAATCTGTTCGATACGCAACTCCCCACAACTCTTTCCATCCAAAGGGAAATCGGTAATCAAGATCGTAGGTATCCTTACTATAATGACTACGCTCGCTATCAGTATGCCTTCTCCATCGAAGATTTTTTTCATTAATGCCAAGATCCTCGACAACAAACTTCCACATAGCATCCTGCCACATTTTTAACATTTCTTTTGGGTCTTCTTTTTCAGAATCAAAAAAATACTCTATCTCTCCTTGCTCAAACTCGAAGGTACGAAAAATATACTGTCCAAGCGTGATTTCATTACGAAAACTTTTTCCGATTTGACCAATCCCAAATGGCAGTTTGACTCTTGTGCTATCAAGAACATTTTTGAAGTTGGTAAAAATTCCTTGCGCCGTTTCGCCACGAAGATATACGGTATCCTTTTCTCCTTCGAGAGATCCTAAATGTGTTTTCATCAAGAGATCAAATTGTTTCGTTTCTGAGACTGGATTTCCTTCAGGACTCATGAGTTTGTTTTTTTTGATAAATGTCGATAGCTCGTCGACTTTCATATTTTCTACAACCAGATCTTTAAATTCATCTTTTCCCTCCAGCCACGCTTCCACCAAATGGTCGGCGCGATATCTCTTATGAGTCACTGTATCTTCGACGACCGCATCTGCAAAACTTCCCACATGTCCTGAGGCTTCCCATGTTCTGGGATGAAGAATAATCTGAGAATCAAGACCTACCATATCTTTTTGCGTTCGAATAAAGCGTTTCCACCAGAGCTCTTTAATATTCCTCAGGAGCTCAACGCCGAGCGGACCATAATCATATCCATTTGCAAGACCTCCATAAATATCAGACGTGGGGAAAATGAATCCACGTCGTTTTGTCAGTGAGACGATTTTGTCCATAAGTGTATCAATGAGATAGTTTCGCTTTAATGCATTTCTCTATGCTGCAAGGCAATAAATTACATTATAACACGTTGCGTAGAAGTCTTTTTTCCATATAATTTTCGGCAGTCAGAATGAGCTCTGAAAGGGATAGATTGCGATCGACGTACCCAAGAATTTTAAGTAATTTTTGAACATTTATTTTCAATACATTCTGGTGATCAGTTTTTTTACTCAACTGTACAAAAAATTGTTGGATTCTCCCAAAAACTTCCTCGTCTTCTTGTGCTTCCGGCATTAGTCCATCAATGATTGAGAGAAATAGGTAAATATGATCAATATATTTTTCGGTCCGCAATGAAAGAAATCCTGAAATAAGCTCAGATGATTGAAGATAGTGCATTTCTTTTGATTCTCGAATTTGTGCCCTGATGAGATTTCCTGTTTGGATATGTGCCGCTCGCTTTGAAGTAATTTTCCTCACGCCTTTGACCATAACTGTCATTTTGCCATTCTCTTTTGTAAAAATGGTTACTATTACATCTTTTTCCAATAGATTTCTTCGTTTCAGAACAAACCCACTTATTTTTTGTAGCCTGTTCATAGTATTTTTTTCCTGGCAACAATGACTACTCTAATACCATATCTTCAGTAAATAATGCTGAAGATTGCTTTTTGCCATCAATTTCTACGGTGAGCCTCTGTTTTTCCACACCTGGTTGTTTTTGAATATACAACTTGTACCCATCTTTTTGGATTGAACTTGGTAGTTCGTACTTTATCTTTACGGTAGCCGCACCCTTTGGATCAACGGTCATAAACCCTTCAAAAACCGTCTTGTCAAGTTCTTCATACGTTTTCGTATCAGTTTTTGATCCTTGAAAAGATACGAGTTTAGAATTTTTTGGCACATAAAAACGTATCCAGTTTCGAAGCGTTGCATTGAGGCACAATCCTCCTCGTTCAAGATTACAATCTGATGCTGGGTGAGGATTTTTGAATTTCATAGTGACCTCACGTATCACTTTTCCCCCTTCAAATGTTGTCGTTGAGATCAACTCCTCGTCAACAAACAAATTAGACTTTGCACCAGCAAAATTGACATTATTGACATGAAGATAATCGCCTTCAACATCAATAATTCGACCTGCATAATTCATTCCTTCAACTGCTTTTTGAGCATCTTTGTCGGTGAAATAAAGCAAAATGTGCTTTTCATCTAGGTTTTCAAACATGGTCTGTGCAAGCTGTCCCCAATATTTTGATGGCGAGAATCCAACTGCTTTATAAAAGAGTTCGAGCATCAAATTACCCAAAATTCGTTTTCTATCTATTTTGATATAATTTACCGGTCGGTCCACGATATCAAACAATGAGTAAATAACTTGTGGACAATCACATCGCATATCGGTCTCCGCTGAAAAATTAAGCCCATTGACTTGAGTGTCTCCAAAAATTTTTAGCATATCTACCAGTACCTTTGAGTCCATGGCGATAATTCCGTCATAGTCAACTTTTCTTCCTGATTTTTGGTAGAGAGAATCAAATAATTTGATCGAGCTAACAAAATCCGGTGAAATATTTGAGTCTCGAAGATAAAACTTGGTGACATTTTTATGATAAGCAAGAATCTCTTTTGGTGCTGCAGGATGTACCGCAATCGAATTATCAAGATCGTAAATGTCGCTTGAATCCTTAATAGAAATTTTGCCTTTATTTATATTGAATACCGCAAAGAATGTGTAAAATCCTCCCGTCGCTCGTCGTTCTGCAGTATTTTGGAATAGAATCAAGTAATTTTTTTCATCTTCAGCTCCAAGAATATGAGGAAGTTGTTTCAATAATGGTTTGGCATCCACAAATAAAGTAGCCATCCCTTGAAACTGATCTTTCCCTTGAATTATCTGAGAACGCACCTCAGTATCGCCAATTTTCTCCGGATACCGATCGGGGTCGATTTGGGCAATACGACTCTCTGCCTCTTCAATATTTTTTGCAACCGAATCAATACTTTCAAGCATCTTGTCAAGGGTTAAGACAGCTGTTTGAAGTCGTTCTTCTGCACTTTTATCATAAAAATTTTGCTCCCCTTGTTTGAAACCTATTAGATCTGCATAGGGATAGATTGCTTCAACCGACTCATTCACAGCTTTGATTACATATCTCCCAGCTTCAACGCCATTTTTAAAATCCGCAACATATGGAATAAAGGTCGCCCAATACACCGATTCTGATTCTTTTTCAAAAGCTGCATATTTTTCTACCAGTGTATTTACTCGTGCATCAATTAGATCAATATCATTGAGTTTGATATCAGCTTGAAGTTTTTTTGCCTCATCGACAACTTCCATTCCCTTTGCTTTGATCTTCATTGCTGGTGAATAAGCAAAAATATACCCAAGCACGGCAATAATAACGATAAGCACTGTAAAAATACCACCAGCAATAAGCCACGGCTTTTTATTGAATTGAAATTGAAACTTCTTCATGGATTTATTTTCATTACTATCTTTTGGATTTATTGGTCGCAATATATTTTTCATATTTTATTGTCAAAACAAAAACCTTCTCATCAAATTAAGCAGAGAATATGTTAATTGTAATTGGTCTATCTATAATTTCAATCTCAGATCATACCGCTCCCTTTCCTGTAAGCATGATGAGGGGTGTTTTCGCGATGATGATGATATCATTTATCAGTGATATTTGTTCGACATACCTTGCATCGATCACGATTCTCTCATCGAAATTTATTTCAGATCTACCAGATACTTGCCAAAGACCGGTAATTCCCGGCTTGACCGAAAGCACCTTGGTAACAAGCTTTTTTGCATGAGGATATTCTTCTTGCTGATTTTCAAGCTCATCGGGATAATAAGCGCGCGGACCGACCAAACTCATATCGCCGTTTAAAACATTTAAAATTTGCGGAAGTTCATCAAGAGAGTGCTTTCTGATAAACTTTCCAATGGGCGTGATGCGTGGATCATTTTGCAATTTATAACTTCCTTTTTTATATTCTTTGTAAAGTTCCTTTAATCTTGGGTCCGTTCGCAGAAGTTCGTGCGCATTTTGCACCATTGAACGAAATTTATACATCTTAAATCTACCTCCATGTTGACCTATTCGTTCGGGCACATCAGCAAATATTGGACCCTTTGAAGATATTCGTATAAAAATTCCGATCACAATGGCCGGAATTATAAAAATTACGACCAAAATAAGAGAAAGGAGCACGTCTATAACGCGCTTAGTAATGCGCTGATATATCGGGCCAAATATCAAAGAAGTTCTTTCTTGCATGTGGTTAGATAATAATTTTAGGTTAGCTTTTCATTTTCCGTCCCTTGAAATCCTTCAACAATTTTTTTTATCTGTTGTACCGCCGATTTACGCGCAACAAGAAGCACATCTTCGGTATTTACTACCAAAAGATCGTCAAGCTCTACACCAACAATCATTTTTTTGTCATCGTAATTGTATACCAAGCTATCTTGTGAATTTTCAAGAAGCACGCGCCCTTTCGTAATATTGTCTTCTCTATGTTGCTCTAACGCCTCTTTTAATGCTTCCCACGCACCAACGTCACTCCATCCAATATCCTCATCTACCACAAATGCCGATTTGGTATCGATTTTCTCAAGTACCGCATTGTCAAAACTGACTTCTGGCATTTCTTTATAGTGTTTTTTCAAATTCTTCTTAAATTCTGTGGATGATTTTGTTGCAATAATTTTTTCTGCTGTTTCATATATCTCAGCAGAGTGTTTTTTGAATAAAGAGTAAATATACTGAGGAGTTGACACAAAATATCCCAAGTTCCAACTAAAATTCTTGCTATGAAAAAAAGACTCTGCGGTTTTAGTATCCGGTCGATATTTAAATGCAGCAAATGAATTAAGGTTGGTATCTGCTGTTTTCGTCACTTTGCTTCCTATCTGGATCCACCCAAGATTTTCAGAGGCAAAACGAGGCTTTTGACCAATAAAAACAATACAATTTTCTTTTTTTTTAACGAATGCACCAACATCCATAATGATTTTTTTGAAAAGCTCAATTTTTTTTACCAAATGGTCACTCCACAATATTATGACGGGTTCATGGGAAAATCGCTGTGCAAGGTACCCCATAATCAGACCCACTGCTGGACCAACATCACGTTTTGCGGGCTCTGCAATAATATTTTCACGAGGAATAAATGGCAGTTGATCTTGAACCATATGTACATATTGCTCGCCGGTTGATATAAATATATCTTCAGCAGAAAATTCTGGCAAAAGCCGCTCTGTTGCAAGTTGTAACGTAGATTTATTGCCGACTACTTTTTCAAATTGTTTTGGTGACTTCTTTCGAGAAAGTGGCCACAAACGGGTTCCCACTCCACCGGCAAATATTACTGCTTTCATAAAAGCTCATCTGAAATGAGTAATTTGGTTTTTTTAATAAATAGTTCTTTCGAAAATTTCTTCAAAAACGCTTGACTATCACCTAGATTGTACTTTCTACGCTCAAATTGTGCAACTGTATCTCCGAGAGATTGCGATGATTGTTGAGAAAAAAATAATCCCGTTTTACCTTTTACAACGGTCTCTAAAGAACCGCCTTTTCCATAGGCAATCACTGGACAACCAAAAAATTGGGCTTCAAGTGCCACATATCCAAAATCTTCCTCTTGTGGCATGATCAAGGCTTGGGAATCTGCATACAGCTGTCCTAACTCAGCATCAGATGCATGCTGAATGAAATGAATATTTTCTTCTGCAATGCTCTTTAGCTTTGAAAATTGCGTACCGGTTCCAACGATGATCAATCGTTTTTTGGGAAATCTTCGAAAAGATTTAATCACAAGATCAACTTTTTTATACGGCTCAAGTCTTGATACTACAAGGAAATGTTCATTTGAGAGTATGCGTGATCGATTACTATTTTTAGACTGTATATTTCTCCAATATTCAAAATCAAATGGTGGATAGAGCACTTCTGACTCTCGATGGTAATAGGTCTTGCATCGATCAGCAACTGCATTCGAGATAGAGATGATCTTGTCCGGTCGTTGCGATGCGACGTAATCCCATTTTTTCAAATGATTAATAATTGGCGCTGCAAATAATTCCGTCATTTTAGTTTTCTCAAATCTCATTCCCGAAAAGGCGGGAAGCTCTTTTATGTAGTTTTTTTTCTGTGACCACAACCACCGCGTAGGAGTGAGCAATATGCAGATGTGCTTTGCCCCTGGATGGGTAATTACTGACTTTGCAAATGAAGAACTAACAGATATGACAAGATCATATCCTCTCAAATCAATATTCTCAAAAGCTGATGGGTACAGAGGAAGCGAAAGGATGCGATTGGTTTTAATATACGACGGAAGATTTTGAATGAATGAAGTATGAATCTTTGGAAGAATAGTAACCCATGGCGCCTTCTCTCTATTCACATAACTCGTATACCACTGAGCTTCAGGAAACATCTCATGAAGTACGAGAAGCATCCTCTCAACGCCACCCCATGAATCCATCCAGTCATACACTATGGCTATTTTCCTGTCTCGCATAAAAGTATTATATATGACAATGAGTAGTGTGTTTTAACTTCTCCTATTGTGGATCCACAAAAAAGTTGTGGTGTGTTTTTTAGTATCCACAATTATCCACAATTTAACCTCAAACCCACTTTCAGTTGTGGACTCCACAATTTGTGGGTCAGTTGTGGGTAAAAAGCCATCCACAATTTATGTTTTGCCGCGCACCCAAACTGTCATTCTGACCCCGCTAAGCGGGGGGAAGAATCCATGTAGTACCTGACTTTCCCAAACTAGTACCCTGATCTCACCGGTTTTATTGTTCTGACAAACCGCCTAATACTCATTCCTGTCTTTCTCTCAATACCTTTTCCGATCGCAAGCGCCGCAATTACAATCGTAAGATGCGCTTCAATAGAGTCTCGTTTATGGCGGAATATTGGTCTGGCTTTGAGATCAGATTTACTCATTCTGAATGAATGTTCCACGTGCCACAGTTGATGTGATACGCGGTAATCACATCTTCATCTGAGGTGATCAGATTCGTCACATACCCTTTAATACCAGCCAAGGATCTCGGCTTTATCAATGAGTGTTTGGTTGAGCCTCTTTTCTTCGTTTGTAACACTTAAGAACTTGACTTTCTTACTAGGAATGGTGCCGTGTATAATCTTTTCAGCGTTTGCAATCTGTTTTTCAATATTT
>Ga0210057_1006770_pt1 | contig 14166 bp, 14 predicted proteins | sample CryGeyCG2114_010_2_FD_183968 | JGI IMG/M metagenome (GOLD analysis project Ga0210057, IMG submission 183968) | Groundwater microbial communities from aquifer - Crystal Geyser CG10_big_fil_rev_8/21/14_0.10 (SPAdes) (version 2) | ecosystem: Environmental > Aquatic > Deep subsurface > Groundwater ... | reverse complement strand
CAATCTTCGATGGTTTCCTGGGCAGTGTGTCCAACGTTGTCAGTAACTCCCGGCAAGTATCCGATCTCTATCGCATAGGAGTATGACTCCGGTGCGAGCACGCTCTCGGTCGAACACTTCTCCGTAACGGGATTGGTGAGACGCTCCGCCGCGCTCTTGATGTCCGCCTGCGAGAGCTTCGCGTCGACCGTATAGAGGGCGGTGCGCGCAATATTCAAAAGGCCGCTCTCAGGAAAGCGGCTTTTTAGTGTATGGAGACATTGTCGAGCGCGTGCATCTTCGATCTTCGATGACACCGCAATTCGAACTATCATATTGCATTATAGGATAGCACAGCCAAAATAGCAAGATTCCTCGCCACAAATCTTAATGAACCCACGCCACATTTGACTCATCCGGTCAAACAGGTGTATCGTTCTCCACGGTGCCGAAGCTGCAACGGCCTCAAAATTTTTGCAGCGTTCATTGAGGGAAAGGACACATTATGTCCAAAAGCAGGAACAGTGGGAAAGCAATCCCGCTCCGTCGTGGTGGAAAAAGAAAGAGTGTGATGCCTCTCGAATTACCGGAATCGGAGCACGCTTTCCGATTGCTCTGGGAAGGGTTAGAGCGCGTGGAAAGAGAAGTGCCGCCTCGGCGAATCCCGCGCACTGTTTTCTTCGGCAGTGCTCGGGTCGATCCAGATGATCCGGTCTACGCCGAGTATCGCGATATGAGTTGTGAAATCACCGCGAACGGCTTCGACGTCGTCACCGGTGGCGGACCCGGGCTCATGACTGCGGTGAATGAGGGGGCAATGATGGGAATCAAGAAAAACCCTCGTGCTTGGAGCCACGGTGTTTGCATCAAGCAAGTAAACCGCGAAGAACCGCCCAACAACTTTCTCAAGCGGGCATACTTCCACGGCTTACTTCTGACGAGGATGCACCAGTTCATCCGCCTCGGATGGTTCGGTGCATTCATCATCGGCGAGGATGCCGGATTTGGCACCGACGTCGAACGCGGACTCATCCACCAGCTGATCCAACTCGATCACATGCGTCGCGAAGTTCCATTAATCGGTGTCGGCGAAATGTGGATGGAGCACGCCGCGTGGGCAAAGAAATGGATCATTGATCGGGGCTTTGCTGACCCCAATGACGGCAAGATCATGACCTGTGTGCCGAAGGCAATGGACGCAGTCCCGATCGTCCTCGAAGCCTGCCGACGCACCCGAGCAGCACGCGCCACGGGCTAATCGCAACCCCGAGAGACCCCGAGACGTCAGTGCGACGTCCCGGGGTTCGATTTTTTATGCGCGCTCCAAGTCTACGTATGTATACTTAATGCCGTTCCACTCGTGGTTCTCTTCAAAGACTATTTTGGTGAACTGATCTTCGTACGGCGGGAAAAAGATGTCAGCCTCTTTGTCTTCAGCATCAATGAGCGTGAGGTAGAGTTTGTCGATCATCGGAAGCGCGAGTTTGTAAATCTCTGCTCCGCCGCCAATGTGGATTTCGTCACTGCCTGGAGATTTTTTTGCCACCTCTATCGCCTCGTCGAGCGAGCGAGTGACAACGACACCTTCGTACTTCCAATCCTTGTCGCGCGTAATGACGATGTTGGTGCGATCCGGCAAAGGTGTGCCGCGATAGCTGAGGATGGATTCGAATGTCTTGCGTCCCATGATGATCGGGTGGCCGCGCGTGAGATCGCGAAAGCGCTGCACATCGGCGGGAATACGCCAGAGGAGCTTGTTGCCGCAGCCAATCTCCCGATTCTTCCCTATTGCCACCACTGCGCAGATTTTCGACATGACTACTTGTCTGCTGGGAAATCCTTTTTGAGTTTTTTGATGTCGCCGCTGAAAACGAGCCTCATTTCAACTCCCTTTTCTTTCTTCCCCTTGTCGACGACATCCTTCTGATGCCAGCGCGATTTGCGCGGCTTTACTTTTTTACTGAGTTGCTCAAAGACGACCTGACAGAAACGCTCGCCTGGGTGGAGTTGGATGACTTGCGAGCGCGTGTTGTTTTTTACCGGAAGCGTCAGAGGCCCTTCGTAGCCGGAGTCGATGATGCCGGTGAGGTCGACGGAAAGCCCCTTTCTATTGACCGAGGAGCGGGGGTAGAGAATGGCCATAAGATCGTCCGGCACTTTTATCGTCTCGAATGTCGAGACGAGCACATACTCCTGCGGCAAAAGCTCGAAGTATTGTCCCTGCTCGAGTTCCATCACGTCGAAGTATTCGGGGCCGTGGTCCTTCAAGGGATCGATCCGGAGCGCCTCGCGACCATGAGACGTCATTTTCCACGCCTTTGGGATGAGGAATGTGAAGCCGAGGCGGAGGTCGACGGCATGCATTTGGAGCTGGAATTCGTCGAGACTGGGGGTAAAGGCGATGTTTCCCTTTTTTACGCGCGCGAGTATTTCATCTCTCGTAAGTATTGCCATGAAGTTTGCATTATACCCGTTTGCCTCTTCCCTCAAAAAACGATTTGCATGCCCGTGATAGCGGGCAGGGGTTTGTATTGGGCGATGAGTGGCTCAACTATCTGATCGACGAGGCGTCTGTCCTTTTTCTCGGCACGGTCATAGGTGTTTTTAGGAAGTACGACCGTAACAGGCTTGTGTTTGCTCTTTCGTTTAATGAGCTCGTGCGCGACATCGTATTGGTTGTCCCACACGTGCGCATTCGAGATCGAATGGCTGTAGATGCCGGGCGAGACCCCAAGCTTTTGTGCGAGAATGCACTGCAAAAGCGCAAAGCCCGCGACGTCTGCCGGGAAGCCAAGCACCATGTCGTTCGAGCGGACGATGTTGTGGAGATGCAGGCGACCGCCGATGATATTGACAGTGAAAGAATATGGACACGGCACATTCGCTTTTTTGGTGCCTCCGAGTCCGTCTTCCCCCGGATCCCAGGTGACGATGACAGCGTGGCGCGAGGAGGGGTCCTTTTTGAGGAGCTTCACAAGATCGCCCAGCTGATCACGCCCAAAGTGCTTGCGCCAGCGATACCCGTAGGCGACCGTGACAACGCCCGCAGGGTTGGTAAAGCCATCCCATATCTTCGTATAGTCACCCAAGAAATCGGAAGGCTTGCGCGCGCCAGAAATAAACCACACCTGCTCCGCGACGAACATCCTGATAGGGATCTTGCGGAGAGTGAGGATCGGGAAACCGTCACGCTCGATGTCGTGTGAGAAATGGAGCCCCGGAATCGCGATGGTCTCGTGATTATTGCGGCCAGACACTTGCCGCACACCCTCTTTCATTATCCGTCGCAACATGTCTTGATAGACCGTATCGAATCGAGCCATAGAGCCTTCATTATATCCGGTCGGCAAGACAACGCGACCGCCCCGAATATACGAGGTTCTTCCGCACCGTATCCCTAAAAATACGCCATGGCGTATGTATAGGGATATTTCGTTTGGGAGTTTCGGAGTCGGGCAACGTGACGATTTTGATATGATACATGCGATGTCAAAGATTGAATATCCGTATCTCCCGGCGGGCCGCACACTCCTCTACGTCCCCGCGCTGAACGAATTCATGGAGAAAGCGAAAGAATTCGCACGGAAACACAACACTGTGCGGCACGTTGGCGCCGCCGTCGTCGTGAAGAGTGGGCGCATTATCGGCGAAGGTTCTATCGGTGCAGGATTCCACGGCGAGCACGGCGGTTGTATTCGGGAGGAAATGAATGTGCCGACAGGCACGCAGTACGATCTCTGCAAAGGTTGCAACTATGAATACCACAGCGAGGTATCTGCGATACGTAATGCTCGCGAACGTGGCAACGATCCCGACGGCGCTGATCTCTATCTCTGGGGCCACTGGTGGTGTTGCGAGCCATGCTGGAATGAGATGATCGAAGCCGGTATCAAAAATGTGTATCTGCTCGAGGGAAGTGAGCGACTTTTCAACAAAGAGCATCCGGGAAACATCATCGGGCGGCAGTTCGAGGCTACGGTATAATTCTTTGTATGGATTTCGCCGAATACGAAAAGCGTGCAGCGCAAACGGCGACCTTTTCCGGCACACAAAAGGAGTACGCGCTCGCCTACCTTGCGCTCGGCGTTACGGGCGAAGCCGGTGAAATAGCCGAGAAGATTAAAAAAATAATGCGCAACGACGACGGCATTGTTTCTGATGAAAAGCGCGAAGCGCTCAAACATGAAGTGGGCGATGTGCTCTGGTACCTCGCAATGCTCTCACGCGAACTCGGTTTTTCGTTCGAAGACGCCGCACAGGCCAACATCGAAAAACTGACGGATCGCGCGAAGCGCGGAGTGATCAAAAGCGAGGGCGACAATAGATAGTATGTCTGGCACGTTCATCATCATCGAGGGCGGCGAGGGCTCGGGAAAAACGACGATCATCGACCGCCTGAAGAAAGAGCTCCCCGAGGTCGTCTACACGCAAGATCCAGGTGGCACTCCTTTAGGCGAAGAGATCCGCAACCTTCTGATGAGCGAGCGCACCGCGGGCATCGATGCGCGGAGCGAGCTCTTACTTTTCCTCGCCTCACGAGCACAGCTTGTGGCCGAGGTCATCCGCCCAGCGCTCGAGAGCGGGAAGGATGTGATCTCCAACCGCTTCGGTCTCTCCTCTATCGCCTATCAAGTATACGGCCGAGAGCGGCCGGAATTACTCGCCCTCTACCGCGCCGTTTCGGGTGAGATTCTCGAAGGAGTGACGCCAGCCGCCTGTATCCTGCTCGACGTCTCACCCGAGACGGGCAACGCGCGCGTGCAGTCTCGCCCCGACGTGCCAACCCGATTTGACAAAGAGGCACTTGAATTTCATAGCCGCGTGCGCGAAGGATACAAGAAACACATCGGAGAATTCGGCCGCACGTTCGTCATCGACGCCGAAAAGCCTCTCAAGCAGGTCTGGACGGACGTCTTAAAAACGGTACAATCTTTGCTATGAAGAAAGACCGGTACGCTTTCGTGAAGAAACAAGACCCGAAAGTGTACAAGGCCCTCGAAGGAGAAGAAGAACGAGAGGCAGAGGGCATCGAGCTTATTCCTTCCGAAAACTACGTCTCACAAGCCGTGCGCGAGGCCAACTATTCTATCCTCACGAATAAATACTCCGAAGGCTACCCAGGCCGACGTTACTATGGGGGTCAGACCTACACAGACATAGTCGAGGATATTGCGCGCGATCGCGCGAAGAAACTTTTCAATTGCAAATTCGCGAACGTCCAGCCACACGCGGGAGCAAATGCCAACATCGGCATGTACTTTGCTCTTCTCGAGCCGGGAGACACCGTGCTCGGCATGGATCTCTCACACGGCGGCCACCTCACGCACGGACACCCGGTGACATACCTCACCAAGATATTCCGATTCGTCCGCTACAAGATGAAAGACGCCGATACTGGTGAAATTGATTACGAAGAAATGCACAAGGTTGCAAAGAAAGAGAAGCCGAAGATCGTGCTTGCTGGTTACTCCGCATACCCCCGCGAACTAGACTATGCGAAGTTCGTAAAAATTGCGCGCGAAGTCGGCGCATACGCCGTGATGGACATGGCGCACATTGCGGGGCTTATCGCGGGCAAGGCAATGAAAAACCCTTTTGACTATGGCTTTGATGTTTTGACGACGACGACACACAAGACCCTTCGTGGCCCTCGCGGCGGAATGATCCTTACGCGCGAAGACGCAGATGTGGCCAAGAAAATAGACAAGAGCATATTCCCTGGCCTTCAGGGTGGCCCCTTGATGAATGCCGTCGCCGCAAAGGCTGTGTGCTTTGGAGAAGCACTTTCACCGAAGTTTAAGATGTACGCGAAACAGACGCTCAAGAATGCAAAGGCGATGGAAAAGGTGTTTAAGAGTGAAGGCGTTCGCATGATCACAGGCGGCACCGACAGTCACCTTATCCTCGCCGATGTCTTTGGATCTTTAGGGATGCCCGGCAAAGAGGCAGAAAGCTTGCTCGACGAAGTGGGTATTACTCTCAACAAAAACTCTATCGCCGACGATACGCGCGGCCCCATGGATCCCTCCGGTATTCGCTTCGGCACTCCGGCTATCACTACACGCGGATTTAAGGAAAAGGAGTGCGGTCGCGTCGCCGAGCTCATGATAGAAACAATGCGAAGCAAGGACGACAAAAAGAGACTGAAGGGTATACGCGAAGAAATTCGCACCATGTGCAAAAAATTCCCCATCCCCGACAAGCACGTCTAGAATAGAGGGTTGTTTAAAGAGACGAGCTTTCAGGTATAATGCCCTGACTCATGTCCCTATTCGGCCTTCCCGAAATCGACCTCCCCGCACTCGTACAGTTCTTGGGCTATCCCGGCGTCTTTACTGTCATTTTTCTCGAATCCGGCGTTTTCTTTGGCTTCTTCTTGCCTGGCGCTTCGCTCCTTTTTATCGCCGGCATGCTCGCCTCTGTGGGCGTTTTTAATATCTGGATACTCATTCCCCTCCTCTTCACCGCAGCCGTCTTGGGCGACAACGTCGGCTACTGGTTTGGAAATTACGTAGGCAAGGCAATTTATAAGCGTCCGAATTCGCGTTTCTTCCGCCAAGAGCACGTGCAGTTTGCGCACGACTTTTTCGAGAAATATGGACGCGTCGCGGTCTTGCTCGCGCGCTTCGTGCCTATAGCGCGCACCTTTACTCCTATCCTCGCGGGCGTCGGCCGCATGGATTACCGCGTATTCATCCTTTTCAATGTCCTCGGCGCGATCACCTGGGCATGCGGGGTCACGCTCCTCGGCTACACCATCGGCCGGCACATCCCCGATGCCGAGCACTACCTCTCGCTCATTCTTGTCGGCATCATCGGTATCACGACTATTCCCCTCTTTCTAACGTGGTGGAAGCAGTGGAAGCGAGAACACAAAGAAGAGATTATTCCTTGCCCGCGTGCTATCGTCTTCGACCTCGACAATACGCTTGCGCTGAGCTTCGAGCCGCTCCCCAAAGACACGGCGCGCGGGCTTGCCGCACTGCTCGAGCTCGTCCCCGTCGCCATTATGTCGGGTGCTTCTCTCGAGCGCATGGAACAGTACGTCCTTCCTTCCCTTCCCAAAAGTACGCGTCTTCTAAATCTGTACCTCTTCCCCGACACCTCCGCCCGGGGCTACATGTGGAAGGAGGGTTCGTGGGTACATGTATACAACCACACCTTTACGAAAGAAGAATTCGATGCAACTTTACACGCTCTCAAGGAAGGCATGGAGCACACCGGCGTCGTGAAAGACACGCCACAATGGGGCGACCGCGTCCTCGCGCGCGATGCACAGATAACGTTCGCCGGCGTCGGGGCCGATGCACCGGGAGATGAGAAGGCCGCGTGGGATCCCGACCGCTCAAAACGCGCGAAGCTTAAAGCTTTTCTCGATCAGAAACTTTCTGGATTCGACCTCGACATTCGCATTTCGAGCCGTACTGCTATAGACATCACAAAGCGCGGCATCAACAAATCTCTTGGCGTACGGTGGTTCGCCAAGCACCTTAGCGCTGAGCCTCGTGAGTTGCTTTTCGTGGGTGATGATTTCAATCCCGAGGGCAACGACGCAATCGTTATCCCTACAGGTATTCAAACGCGCGAGACCTCAGGTCCCGAGGAAACGGCTCGCATCGTGCACGAGCTCGTAATCGCTTGTACTCCTACAAAATGAGGAGTTCACCCGAGACGAAAGTACTTCCATAGAAAAGAATTCCTATCACAACGAGGAGACTCACACCACGCATAAGCGAAGGCACGTGGAATCGGCGGAGCTCAGTGAGAAAAAGGAGTGCCATCGCAAGCACGATGAGTGTGGCGATTCCCGTGTACGCCCACCCGAGCGTCGTGCGAGGCGAAGTGAGAACGCGCCAGAGCGTATTGGAACTCCGCGAAGTAATTGCACCAATAGGCTTTGCTTCAGCGGAAGCACCGGCGACTACCCCATCCTCACTTTCTGGCTCGCGCGAACTTATCGTCGCCGACGGAGTGTCCGAAGGATTCCCAAACATCTGGACGACAAACGTCGTCTCATGTCCCAGGTAGCGCCCGTGTGCTACCGCAATACCGATCTCAGTGTAGGTGTCATTCAGTATATTCGCACGGTGCAGGGGTGAATCCATCCACGCCTCCTCGACTTCTGCGGAATCGGAAAAATAGACCGCCAAATTCTCCCCTGCGTGCCGGAAGCTATATCCAGCTTCCTGAAACCAGTACCATGGGTCGTGCCCCTCGGGTGTCTCGTGCGCGAAGTATTCCCGCTCCGCCATGTCATTCGCCTTCATCTGCGCCGCTTCCGTCAGGATCTCGCTCGTGGCAAGCAAGGGCAGGCCCTCCACCTCTCGGTCGGCATTTGCGAGCGTGACGAGAACGGCTGAAACCACTGCTCCCATTTGAGGCGAGGGATTTTTTATAACGAGCCGCTCTACTCCGAGCGCGACGAAGAATAGAAGGATAACGATTGCTATCTGCACGGCGATCGCCTCAAGCCGAAGGAAAAGCGGTCGATACGCATTGTGCGTACCAGGAAGAAAGTAATGCTTGATCGTACTGTGTTTGCGCGCGCGCGTGAGAACCCTCTTGCTCTTTCGGACCATATGGAAGAATTATAAGCCTTCACCTCTCTTACGCTGCTGCTGAGTGTCTAACAAAGCCCTTACGCCGCCCGTATCTTGCGTGTTTGGCGATACGCGTTCACAAAGTACCGGCACATCATGGCCACAACAAGAATAAAACATGCACTCGTGAGTGCGAGGAAACAGACGGCCAGCCAGAAATTCCCAGAGCTAAGCAACAAGTATCCCGCATATGTTCCCAGGGGAGAGATCGAAGTACCCAGCCCTACCGCTCCACCGTTGAAATTAAGCATACAAATTATATGTGGCGCCGCACACCCCATTGCTTCTCTGTATATCCAATTGTCCGAAATGCTTCACTGAATCTTTGTATACATCGTCCCCCGAAAGTTGCCCTACCAGAATGAGGATGCGCCATCTTGGAAAAAAGGTGAAACAGGTATGAGCCGATTAGCGCGAATGTCATGATGTAACTGAAGAGAAACTCCGGGATGAGCGCGAGGCGGATCAGCCAATCGTACGCGTCTCTTTCTTCATACATTCTCATGAGCCACAGCTGGAACACGTACCACAATACGAACTGTACGACCGATAAGCCTATTACGATCTGGGCTATGTAAGGCGGCACCCCACTGCCTCCTCGAAGCAGGACCAGCGCGCACACGAGCGCAAGCGTAAGCAAAAAAATTGTATGCCCGAGTACGTCCTGAAAGACGGAAAGCTTGTTTGTTGCGCTTGTGACGACGGTAATGCCCCCGTACGACCACCGAGTTCGCTGTCGCCAAAAGTGACGGAGCGTTTCGGGAACGACAGTCCAGGCGCGCGCATTCAGAGACGATTGTACATTCCACCCCGATGCCTTAAGTCTCGTTGTTACTTCGTAATCCTCAATCAAGTGCCCTTCCGTAAAGCCGCCGACGTCGTGGAGAGCCGCCCCCCGAAATGCCGTAAGCATGCCGTGCATGACGAGAGGCCCCCGATAAAAGCCCTCATCCGCCAAGCGAACGGCATTAAAACCGAGGTACTCAAGCCCCTGGAGCCGCGTGAGAATATTCGTATTTTTATTGTATACGCCAGATCGTGAACATACCGCCCCGAGCGAATCATCGCTCATGAGCGCGGCAACGAGCTTTCGTATTGTGAGTGCCTCAATAATGACATCATCGTCGATCGTGAGAATTGCATCCGGCCACAATTTCTCTTCCTCAAAAATGTACCGCAGTGCAAAATTGAGCGCACCTGCCTTGAGAGTGTTTTCCGAGGTACGAAGAATGCTGACCTGCTTTGAGGCGCTGGCCATCTCGTCAAACAAACGCATGCTTTCCGAATGCTCCGGGGTACAGTCATCAACAACAATTATTCGGGATCGAGGATTCCAATGCGTGAGGTCTCGCACCAGGCGAAGTGTCAGAGCGCTCGGCATGTACGTAGGAATAATTACGCATACGGAAATGCGCTCTGCCGGCACACTAAGAGGCTCCGCCCTCCTCGGGAAGAAGAAGTGCCGGGCATCAAACGGTACTGCTTTCAGTTTTTTATGCGATACAAGTAAATTACCGGTCATTGGTATGTGGCCTTACCGGTTTCCCTATCGCCGCATCGAGACGAATATATGTAAGCCTACGCGTACATACTTCGACCTGCACGACAGCAAACTGTTGATAAAATGTTGATAACAATTGCCCCACATTCAGCTCAGCAGGTTTGGTTTGCGACGCAAGGGAGGATGGATGGAGATAAGGCCTAAAAATGCTGACATGAGGGAAAAGATCAGTACTCCGAGCACTCCGCTTATATCCCCTCCCGCTCCCGTATTGGGAACACCCGGAAGGCCGTCGGCTCCTCCTATGTAGTCCGGCGTAGCCGCTCCGAGCACTCGGCCGGAGGAGCCTCCTCCCCCGCCGCCACCCCCGCCAGAGTCGTCTCCCCCGCCAGAGTCGCCGCCGTTTCCTCCGCCACCATCACCATCTCCGTCATCTCCGCCTCCGCCATTTTCCCCGTCGCCAGAGTCTCCCGGATCATCATTCGTGATCGTGCACGTCTTATCGTCACCCTGTGCGAGCGAAACGTTTCCCGAGCTGTCGCAATCTCCTCCGAAAGACTGCGCATACTGCAGAGTCGTTGTTCCCGAGACAACGGTCGTTGTCGCCTCCGTTACTACATAGGAGCCCGGTGAAAAAACACCGGCGACGCCCGAGAGCACGCGCAGAGCGTCCACGAAGAGATCGAAGTCCGAGACTGTTGCGAATCCGCCATTGTCATTCACGACATTTTTAATAACGGTCAGACGCGGCGCGTCTTCCGGCGTATCTGTCGGACACGGAGGCACATCGAAATCCGGTATCGGCGGCTCTGTGTCATTGAGTATTGGAAACACGACGCAATATTTGATTTCGGCACCGAGATCACCCGAACTACCCGAGGGGCTTTCTCCGATGTCGATGCCGAACGACGGATCGGGTACCGCAGGCTCTTGCGTACCTCCCACGTTGTTTGGGAGAGTCGGTAGCGGTTGAGAAAGCGACGAAGGCGGCGGTGCAACGTTCGGTATGTGTATCTCAAGACGAGGGGGTCTCTCGATTCGAGGAATGTCAAAACTAGCCGCAAACACACTCTCAATACTCCCAAGGTATACGAGCTCAAGAATAAAAATCGCGCATCCTACTACGAATGCGCGTCCCATGCGTTCCTGGAAGAAAAACTTCCGATGAGTATCGAGTTTGAAATATAGCACACGTGCGCGCCTCGTTCGGTGTTTCCCTATCCGAGTGGCACACCCTCAATTGTAATAAGTGTGGCGAGCTGTCGATTACGGCAAAACGACCAAAAGTGTGGACAAGTAGTGCGTTTGGCTGTGCAGAGCGCGTTTACAGGAGTGTGGACAACAACACAAGGTTGTTGTCGAGCTCGTCAGGATATCCCAACCAGCTACCAAAAGACGAAGAAAGTGAGTATGTTCGCGAAAAAGGAGGTAAAGCGCTCGAGCGCAGGGCGCGAGACTTGCGGCTCCTGTGCGGCGGCAGATTCAGAAGTTGTTCCGACTGCCTCGACGCGCACTCGCGCAGTGTCCCCCGACTCAGCGCGCACTTCCATGCGCGTCCCCGCTTCGAGCACTCTTGAAACGGAGGTCGCGTGCTCCACGCCGTCGGCATTGGTCCGAATATCGATACGCACATTCGAGTTCTCCCCATTGGAGCGAATTACATTCTTTATTTCCGCGGAGGCATCTTCAGAGCCGTAGACCTGCACTTGATCTGAGGTCACCATTCCACCCGTGCCGGACACACTCACATTCTCTACTGTAATTGCATGCGCCGAGAGTGCGGGAGCGAGAAGCGTAAGAATGACAGAAACGACGAAAACATTTTTCATACATTAGAACGATGGCGTGAGTTTTGAGAACAAACTTCCGATTGCGCCGAATAGTCCGCCGCCGCCTGAAGATTCTTCTGGTTCTTTCGCAGGTGCGGGAGTTCGCACTGTCGCCGGTGGGGGGGCCGTATTCGTGCTCGCAGTGCTCGGGGCGGCTTCATATGTGGTGACCGCTGCAGTCGGAGCCGCGCCTCCGCAGGCGAGCTCGTTTATCTTCGCGATGGTCGATGGGCCAGCGAATCCCGTGCCGCGCGAAAGGCCGAGCGGGTACAAAACATCGGCTGCATACTTCTCCTGGAAGCGGGAAACTGCGGCTGCCGTCAAGGGACCGTAGTAGCCGGTAACGAGGCCTTGGGGATAAACGGAAGGGTCTGCCGCTAGAAACTGTTGGAGTTTGGTCACCTCCGATGGCGGATTGCTCTGTCCTGCTCCGAGGCTCTCAGTAAGGAGCGCGGAGCACGATGCGCCGAGCACAAATCCTTGCCCTGGCACGAGATTGACGTTTGCCGACGCTTCCAGGGTCGGAGCAGGGCGCTTGAAGCCACCGTCGCCACGATATCCCGTTACGACCGCTTCGTTCGTGTACATGCCGGGCGACGACGTTGCTGCGTAGCTCACGGAGTACGTGAGCGTGATGAGGTCGCCAGCGAGGACATCGTCGAGTGGCCACGAACGCTCGGTGATGATCTCTCCGTCGGGCCCCCGCAATGTGTCTTTCAAGACGGCGCTATAGAGCGGCCCATCGGCGTAACGCTCGTTCTTCACAACGATCTTGTAGTTGATGAGAGCGGGAAGCGTCATCGTGCTTATCGAAGCCTCCTTGGTGAGCTTCACGTCGGGCCGCCCGATGCGCTCATCGTCGCTCGCACTCGAACCTCCACCTCCACCGCCCGATGATCCCGATTCTCTCGTAATGGATGCGTCTCCAACGACAGGCGAAGCTGGGGGCGAATTGGGGTTCGTATTGGTAGGAGGATTCGTGTTTGTAGGAGGAGTCGTTGGCGAAGCAGACGAATCGTCTTCATTGTTGTTTCCTCCACCTCCGCCACCGCCGCCCGAAGGAGCCGGAGAAGGTGCTGGCACGCGCGGGTCGTTCCCACAACCGAGACGCGGGTCATTCGATGTTCCACACGATGGGTCTAACGATTGATCCGAGGTCGAAGAAACAACCTCCGCATTCAACGTTGCAGTGTTGTCGGCGTCGTTCTGATCTCGTTGTGGATCTCCCACTAATGCTTGCGCGGTGAGCGGGACATGTACTGAAATTTCTGCGGGCACATCGCGCACAAGGACGCGCATTGTCGCCGTCACGGTCGTCGAGGCGCCTACGCCGAGCGAGCCCAGGCTCCACGTGCGGCCGCTTGTTGTTTCTGAGCTCCCCGTTGTGCCACTTACGTACTCGAGCAAGCGTTTGTCATACCCTACGGTAAGCGATGCATCATCCGCCTCTACATCGCCATGGTTCGTCACCGTGAATGTGTATGTGAGCTCGGAGTCGGTCACGGTAGGGGTGGGCGCGCTCATGTCGGCCTCCACCGAAAGATCGGGGCTGTGCCCGCCAAAGGCAATGTCACCGCTCCAGTCGCCGAAGACGTTGAACGACGCAAAGACCCAATTGCGATTGACGATGTTGGTATTGACCATGTTGATGACGTTGGCCGAGGCATACGCGTCACCCGTCGCGATCGCGCCGACGCCGTCCTCTGTCTCGACGAGGTTTTGCCCTGTTACCGCTCGCGCATTGACGTCCGTCCGCACGATCGCTCTGTTCGTCGAAGAAGCGAGGAAGTCGGAAGAATTGTATTCACCAATGCTCCCATCAGAGGAACTACCGGTCGAAAATACCTCGATGAACCAGCTTGTGTTGTCGTCGGAGCGTGTTGCGCGCCAATCCATACCATCCGGAAGTCCTTGGATAGAGCCGCTCCACTCTCCATACACGCGGAAGGTAAGGTATACCGACGCCCCGCCGACCTTCGTTTGGTTCGCGGCTGTATAGCTATTACTCGAAGTGTAGGCATTTCCGGTAAATATTTCCCCATGACCGTCAGTATCCCCTTCTGTCGATAGTGTCGTCGTCGCAATGTTCTCGCCTGTTATCGCGGTCGCGGTCGTCGTGCCGAAAAAGTCCTCGTCGTTGTCGCTGTTCACGACGTACGAACTCGAATTCATATGCGGAAGCGAATTTCCGCTCGCGAGAAGTTGCTCGAAGAAGCTAGCTCCGGGCAAGACGACGTCGTCGTTCAAGTCGCCGAAA